>Ga0210057_1000753_pt1 | contig 52788 bp, 55 predicted proteins | sample CryGeyCG2114_010_2_FD_183968 | JGI IMG/M metagenome (GOLD analysis project Ga0210057, IMG submission 183968) | Groundwater microbial communities from aquifer - Crystal Geyser CG10_big_fil_rev_8/21/14_0.10 (SPAdes) (version 2) | ecosystem: Environmental > Aquatic > Deep subsurface > Groundwater ...
GAAAACATTTTTTCTAGTGCTACTACAGTGTCAGATATGGATAGCTAGTGCCATGGAAAACCCTGTGAAATAGCGGGTCTTAAGTTTGTAGCTGCCATTGACTGGCACTAGGATTTGAGTAGTAAGTGCCTATTTTGAATCTGTTGCCAATACCCAATACCATTCACTCCTAGGTTTTCGTGGCTTATTTTTTTAGAATTAAAGCAACAGGGTAAAATATTTAGCGGGTATAAAGATTATTTTTTCGTCTATCTGTAGTAACGAATTTGTTATTACAAATCCAACTCCACTTATCTCATCCTTTTTCATAAATGTCTTCATTTCTAATAATTCATCTTCGGGAATAGAGCTTTTATTTTTTACTTCGACAGGATAAATTTGTTCATCCAGGCCAAAAATAAAATCGATTTCCCGATGAGTTTTTGTATTATCCCAATATGGTACATTGTCATAAATATTGCCTGTTATGCATAATTTATGTCTTAGTAAAGTACTATGGATTAGATTTTCTATTAGGACGCCTTTATATGCGTTATCCTTACTTAAATCTTTTGCGTTTTTGAATAACAATGCATTTATTAGTCCAGTATCAATCGCGTATATTTTTTTATTGGATTTGATAGTTTCTTGTCTACTAAAAAAAGAATATTGGGAACTAATGAAAGCATAGTGTGAATTAACGTAGTAATCTATATATCTTTGAACTGTTCTATCGTCTTTTAGTCCAACTCTTTCTGCGAGAGATTTTAATTTAAAAATACCGCTAATGTTCATACATATATTAACCATTAATCGTTCGAAGGCTAGAGGTGCCCTGATTTGATCTTCATGCAAGATATCTCTAGAAAAAGTCATTTGTAGTATATCTCTTAAATATTTTGTAGTGTCTTCGTTATTTCTGTTTTCTATTACGTATGGAAATCCTCCATAGAGTATATATTCGTCGAAATAATTATCTAAATTGATATCATTAAGCATTTGTGCGAGGTCCTTTATACTTTGTTTTATTTTAAAGATATCCCCTTTTAATAAAGAGGTCTGAAAGGATTTTCTTATTTCATCTATTTCACTAAATATTTTGTTGTTGGGCTTTGTCTTTGTTGTTAACTCGTACCCTAGAAAATCTCTAAAACTAAACGGTGAGAGGATAGCTATGTATACTCTTCCAATTAATGGTGTTTGAATCCCTTCTCTGAGTTTGCTACTCGAAGATCCAGTTATTAAGAATTTAATTTTATATTTTAGATCTATGAGCGTTTTAATTTCTGCGTCCCAGTTTGGTAGAGCTTGCGCTTCATCCAAAAGGATATATATTGGGTTTTCTGTTTCTGATATATCCTCATCTAAAATATATTTTTCATATGCTTCTATAATTGTGCTAAGTATATTAGCCGTGCTGACGCTTTCTCTTAGAATTGGATTATCGCCTTGTATGAATAATATTCTTTTTTGTTCTACCCCATCTTCTAGCAGGGAATTTATTAATTGGTAAAGTAAGATACTTTTGCCTACTCTTCGACCTCCAATTAGAAGGGTAGCTAGATCTGTATTTGTCATAGTTTTCTTTATCAGACTTAATTCTTGGCGAATGTATGGTTTAACAAGTTTCTCTGGTACTTTTCCATCTTTAAACCATGGGTTTAATTTTTTAATAGTATCTAATATATTGTCTAATTCGCCTTGCATCATAATGTAATAAAAATCTTACATTATAATGCTAGAAATTAACAGCATCATAATGCTACCTGTCTATTTTTGTTTATATATCAGCTCTTTTATCATAATTATAAAGGAGAAAATACTTTCGACACCCGAATGGGATACGTACATGCTCTGAAAAGTAAAGTACAGAATGTTTCTAGTGGTTGTAATCGATAATAAAAGATCTAGGGTTTTGGATTTAACTGTCGTTATAGAGCTGAGATTTCGGTTCAAAATGCTTTTGACTTTATTTGTGTTCATCCAGTATAATCTCGCTATGCAAGATGTATTGATTGCCAATTTATTCCTCTGGCGAAGCCTTTAACATATTAGGGGTTTGTCTTGCTGTTTCAAATTTCAAAATAATTTAAGAACCAGTTTTAAGCATGCCTCTGGGTAAGTAGTTTGAACTGGATAAAATAGTGGACTCCAAATCCACAGTTACGGGTTCGAGTCCCGTCTTTCCCACCAACCTTCACGCAAAAATTAGTTATTTAGTAAAAATGGACGAAATTATGATAGATGATAATGAGAACTTAAAGAAAAAGATTTTTGAAGAGATTTTGATATCTCCAGTTCCTGAAGTGTTGGGTGAGAATAAGACATTTGAGGAAATGCTGGATGAATCATCTGTGAATGAGGTTAATCGAACATTACTTGATAAAGATAATAAATATGCACATGTTATAAAAGATCCGCATAGTGCTGAATTTTTTATCGAAGATTTACTGCGCACCTTACGACCTGTGAACGAAGAAGATTATTTTAAGGCAGTTGTTTCCTCTAGTAAGTTTGGTGGAAGCTATGATCAGTATTTGACATATAAAGAGGGCCAAATGCAAAAATCTAAAGCTGTTGCTTTTGGTAAGTATTTTCGTGAAGCTGCGTTACTTTTCGAAAAATCTTTGAGAGAAAATATTACTTCTGAAATGATGCACGATTATTTGTATAAAAAAATGTTGGTGAAGATAAAATCAGATCGTATAAATGATTTGCAAAAGATTTGTTCTGAATCGGTTGATCTATTTAGTGATGATTATGAAAGAGGTTTTAAATATGCGAAGACCTATTTGTCAGTATCATTGTCCGAGTTCGAAATATATAAAAGAAAAAGGCTTCAATTTAAGGAGGCTCTGTATTTATCTATCGAATCGGGATCACCGATTTTGTTCTTTATCCCTCAATGTTTAAGATATTTTTACGATCAAAATGGTGATCAACAAATAATTGCGAATCTTGATCCGTTTAAATATAAATCATTAAATGGTGAAGCTAAAACCAAAGGGTTTGATAATATTTTTCACGAATCGTTAACTGGCTTAGATATGCCTTCAATTTTGTCGCAAATCGGAGTTCCTGTAAAAATTATTGTTCCAGTCATGGACCACGAACTTTTAAGACCTGAAAGAATGAATACAGATGAAAATCATAGGAAAGTTAAATCTTATATTAATGCGTTAAAGCTTAGATATGATCAAATTAGTTGTCAAAAAAATATAGATATTGAGGTCATTAGTTCACTCGGTCTTTTTGGGGTTCCTTGTGAGTCTTCTGAATTTAAATCAATTACAGAACAGTTAACCAAAGGTGGTGGTGTATTTGGTATTTTAACTGGTGTATTTGGTGTTTCAAATCGAACATATGTGTATGCAGTTGATGAAGAATTCAAAAGGAATAATATAGACACGGAAAGGAGTGCATATTATAGATCCCGCGAATTTGCAGAATTATGTAGAAGGTATGATGTTGGTGAAGCATATTTTCATGCTATAAAAATGTCTGATTACAGGTCGGCCATTGGTCTTGCAGGAGTAATAACAAGACTTCCAAAAGGCGCGGAATTTGATGCAAGTATTTTCAATTTAGTAGAAGATCTGATTACCTATCAGTGACAAACTACAACTTGTTATGTTACACATTTATCCAATAATTTTAGTCCTAAAGTTTTCGCCATGTCTTTGCGAAAGTTGGAGGAGTCTAAGTCTGGGCGTAAATCGTTAGTGACACTAATTGCATTGTCAAACATCTCAAACAGGGCATCCTTTTGACTACGCGTGGAATATACTTCTACATCTTTTTCTATTGCATCTCTTATTACATCGGCCATAGACTTGCCCTCCATTTTAGCTTTGTATTTAACTTTTCTTTTAATTTCAGTTGTTAGCATAATTTGAGTTCGTTCCATAATAAAATTATGGTATTACACCACTAATGTTGTGTCAACCATAACTAGGCCAAATGTGGTTACTGCAAATTTGACCATTGACCCGCATTAATAAATGCTAGACTTTAGTTATTATGAGTAAAATAAGGCTAATTATATTTGTGCTTGTCTTGTTTGTTTGCGGTAGTGCCTATTTCTACTTAAGAAATTTTATTATCGATAGTAGGGAAAAAGGTATTCTTCTTTCGTCCGGAACTTTAAAAGATTCATTATTTAAAAATCCGGTTGTTGTTAGTTATGATGGTAAAAAATCTACAAGATATAGATATCAGCCATATGTTTCACCTAGTGAGAATTATTTCCCAAATTATTATCACGAAAATGAATTTAAAGATTTTTTGAAAGTTGCAGGTATTTCTGGTTACCTGCTAGAAAGTGTTTCAGATGATAGCAAAGAAAACTTTATATTTAAATTTTTGAAATCAGTGGATGAGAGTGTCGTTATGATCTGGAGTTTTAATATCAATGATAAAAGTTACAGAGAAATCTCCGGTGATTACAGAGAATATAACGGGTGTGATTGGTTACTCTATTTTGACTCTTCTAATAACGAATTAGTAACATCGGATGCTATTGATGTTTCATCTGTTTTAGAAATTAACAAATTTTGCAAAATCAGTACTTTGACCGGTGATGTTGTCGAAACACTTGAATTGCCGTTTAAAGAAAGAGTAGAGCTTTTTCCTTATTTTATAGACGAGGAAACTCAAAATGTTGTTTTAGAAGATCCCATGTACCTATTAGATATTGATTCAATGGCTGGGAAAGTTATTGAAGTTCCTGGGTGGGAAAGTTTCGAAATTGTTTCCAAAAATATATTTGATGGAAAAATAATAATCGCAAATAATCTTAATATCGAAGACGAGAACGAAGAATTCGTAGTTTATGATATTAAGACAAATCAATCATCAAAAGTAATACGAATTGATTTTAAGGATACTCAATTCGTTGATATTTCTCCAAATTCAAAACACATACTTTTCAAACACTTTGTAAGAGACGCCAATTTACGAGGTGGAGGCAATGGATATTATTGTTATGTTGTGGTTGATTCAGAAAAGTTTACAAACATTGGGCAGGTGTGTTCCCTAGACCAAGATGGAAAGCCCAGAGGTTTTATTGGGTGGGTAGAATAATCCAAATTCTAATGAAGTAGCTTATTTTGATACCGATACGTTAAAGCCAAGTATGTGCTATTTAGCTTTGGAATATGGCTTTTGGAAAAGGTATTAACATATCAGCAAATGAAAAGACTATCTAAAAGTTTGAACATTGAGCAATGGGTTAAATTATTTAACTACTACAACGAAAACGTAATCAAGCCAAAGAAGGAATTGGTGAGCGGAAGGTTTTAGCCATATTGATAAATCGAGGCGAAAATATTCTGTACAATGCCAAGATCTGAAGTCCGTGTGTAAATGTTGTAATTGCCATTAATATCATGTGAAAAAATGTGAATGGCAAAACTAATATTCCACTAATAAATGATTCTATAAAAAGATAAGGAGTTAGGCACATCAAAGCAAAAGTTATAAATCGAATTAGGTTTTCGATATGTTTGCCTTTCTTAAATTTCATATCGCTTGGCGAAACCGAAATATTTCTGGTGAACCTTGTCGGCAATTTTATAATGAGCAAATCAAATAAGGCAACTGGAGTGTACACTAAGAAAATCATAAAGAAAAAAATCGCAGCCAGTTCAAATGAAATATATGGGGTTGTGTGGAATCCAAGCTCTAACATTGTTGATCTTATAAACATTGGATTAAATAAAGACTCATCATAGAAGCTTAGCCAATGAAGAACAAATGTCGCAACTATGAGTTTTAAGTTAAAGCTTGCGAGATCTGTCAAATTAAATTGTTTCATGGATTTTAATTAAGATCTCAAAATTTTTTACTACTCCTAGTGATTCTCCTTGATCTGCTAGTATCACTAATTCCGTTGCGGGATTTACACTATAGTCAATGTTATTAGGATCAAAATCATAAATATCATAAAGGTTTATGTCGACTTTGTAACGCGAACCGCTAGTTTTGGTTGCAGTGTAGGTTATCTTTTTTATACCGTGGATTGCAGAGTATAAATCGCCTGAATTAAAAATAATTGTGTCCTCCGGTGTTCCACCGGTGAATATTTCGCCACTTAGCTGGCCCGTGTTTATTTCGCTTTCTATCAAATGAATTACTTTTTGGTATTCGGTGTCTTTTCTAATTAATTTTGTCAGTCTGCTTTTTTCTCCAAAGACTAGATTTTTAGGATTTTGGCTTATTGCATTTTGCATAAAGTCCGCAGTGTAATTACGATTAATAAATCGCATAAAGTGTATAAAGGAATGGAGGGTTAGATAAACAAAGTCTTTTTGCATAGAACCATCGGAGAATTTTGATAAATTGGTGTAGTTTTCTGAAAATTTAATCTCTATTTGATGAATAGTTGGATTTTGGTCGTACCATAGTTCAATAGAATTCTCTAAGGTTACAAGATCTTTTTCTGTGATGGTGAGTTCTTTTGTGTTTCCGTTCAGTTGGTCTCCTGAAAAGTAGAAGTTTTTGTATTTGTCCGATGTTGGAGCCTCTTCATTTTGAATTATTTTTCCATTTACTAATACCTTTAGATTGTCGCCGTCTGTCTTGTTTTTTTGTTTTCCACTTCGGCCTGATGCAATAATTTCCATTTTCCTGGGGGCTGGGCCGATAAAAATAAAACTTATCCAAGGTATTCCGTTTTTGTCTACATCATCTGTATTACTTGGCTTTAAGTCAGTTAGTTTAGAAATTTCGTTCGTACTGAATTGATGAAATTCAAGTGAATCTAAATGAGGATTGCGATCTGCAAAAAATTGTAGTTGGTTATCACCTACTTGCGTTGTGTAGAAAAATAAATATACAGTTTTGGAATTACCTTTTAGTGTGGCGCCGTTCCAAGACGCGGCGTTATCAAAGCCTTTGTAATGTTCTTGTCCTTGCGGGATTTCATACTTTCCTAGTTCATAGCCATTTAGTACCATTCTTAAATCATCATCGTCCGTAGAATTTTTCTGCTTTGCGTTTTTTGCACTTGCTGTAACTTTGATCAAATGCCAGCCTTTTTCTACACATAAAAGTGAGGTCCTTGCTTCCTTCAGTTCATAATTATCTCCGCCGGGAGCCGTAAGATTATAGTTTTTTGTGAACAGCTTTTTCATTGAAAAATAATCTAGCATTTAAATAAATGGATATCCAGTTCGCTATAGATAATCTTAAATTATGTGTCAGGTTTGCTATGATAAAACCGAAATCTGGCAGTAGGCTATTGTTATTAGCTCCATGTTTTTAGGTCGATTTGCCTTTCTATAAGTCCGGTTAATTCTTTTAGTAGACTGTTTTTTACCCAATATTTCTGTTTTTCGTCTATTAATTCACCTAGCCCATCAAGAAGATTTTTATTATCAATATTTTTTAGAAAATTCAATAAATCCATATAGAAAATATCAGGAGTCTTTCCGGTTTTTTGTTTGATGATTTCATAATTTATATCAGTTGCATATTTTGAGCTTAAGAAAAAGTGTGTATCAAATAAATCCCTGTTTGCAAGCGATTTCCTATCGGAAATCGCGGTCATTTTGTGTGCAATAATATCTCTTATTTGGGAGAGTTTAATAGTCACTCCATAAAAAGGTTCCATGTCGTAATCATTAAATGGCTGATCTCGCGTTGATATTTCAACTTTAATTTGTCTTGTGCCTTCTGCATAACTTACCGCCCAGAAAAGAGTATTAAATTTTGTGCTTTGATCTTTTATTATATATTTATTTTGTAATAACGAGGTTATCCTCTTTATAATAATTTCCGTCTCTTTTGAATCAGCACCAAATTTATTCGTTAAATCAAAATCTAAATCCACAGAAAATCTGGGTAGCGAATAAAAAAACATTGCAGCTGTACCGCCTTTAAATCCTAGCGATTTACTAAGATTATTGTCTTTGTATATATCTAAAAGTATGTTAGTTAAATGCGTTTTATGTATATTAATGTCAAATGATTGCATTTTTATTTTTTGAAATAAATTTCATTATCCTTTTATCTTTATAGAGTTTTTCGTTAAGTTCTGACATGAGTTTCCAATTAACTTTTCTTACGTTATCAAAATATTCATCGCCATCTAAATATATTTTGTCACAAAGAGCCCTTTCGACAGTTGCTTTGATTGTTGAATTTTCTGTTACTAAACCAAGTGGATTAAGCAGTATACTATCTTTTAATTTTCTATAGATGTACTTTTGATTGCCAATATTAATCTCATCAGTTCTTTTTGCAATTAGGTAAGTTGATTTGTAGTACTGAAAAACGATCCCCTCTGACTGGAGTATCGTATAAAGACTCACATACGAAGGTTTTCTTAGCTTATTTCCTAATTCTAATTCCGAGTAGTTTTTATTAAAAGAGTAAATGCCTCTTGTTATCCTAATTAGATCGCCTTTTTGTGTAGCATAATTCAGTGCGGAATAGGAGTTTTGTTTGTTATTGCTGTTAAGTATTTGCCCAATTTCGTTTGTTGAAAAAACAGTTTTATTGACAGGTTTATTTTTTAATAAGTCTTTTGATAAACTCATAAGCCATGGAACTATGAATTACTCTTAGTTCCATGGTACGAAATCGGTTACCAAATGGCAAGGATCAAATTTGAGCAGAAAGCTTTAGTGAGCTTTACAAATTGAGGTAAAAGTATTCTATATATAGCCAGCATCTGAAGTCCGTGCATGAATGTTGTAATTGCCATTAATATCATGTGAAAGAATGTAAAGGGGAGTATCACTACAGCATTAATAAAAGATGCAATAAAAAGATAAGGAGTTAGACACATTAGAGCATAGGTTGCTAGTCGAATTAAATTTTCGACATGTTTTCCTTTCTTAAATTTCATATCGGCTGGTGAAACAGAAATACTTTTAGTGAATTTTGTGGAAAGTTTAGCTATAAATAAATCAAACAGGGCAACTGGGGGGTACACGAATAAAAACATAAGAGTAAGAACGCCTGCCAATCCAAAGAAAAAATATTGATCTAGATAAAACCCAGGAGGAAGGATTTTTTCTGATATAACCGGGGTGTTAAGTACATCCATATCATACAAACTTAACCAATGAAGAGCTATAGTAGCAACGACAAGCTTTAAGTTAAAATACGAGATATCAGTTAATTTAAATTGTTTCATGTGTTTTAATTAATAACTCAAAGTTTTTTAACACTCCTAGCTTTTCAGCTAAATCTGCTAATTTAACTAGATCCTCTTTCAAATCCAAGCTATAGTTAGCTTTTGGATCAAAGTCATAGATGTCATAAAGGCTTATGTCGACTTCATAATGAGAACTATCAGTTTTACTTGCGAAATAGTTAATCTTTTTAATGCCATGGATAGCTGTATTTAGGTCTCGTGAATTGAAAATAACTGTATTTTCTGGAGTACTCCCAGCGAATATTTCGCCACTTAATTGACCGTTGTTTATTTCGTTTTCTACCAAATGAATTACTTTTTGATATTCAGCGTCCTTTTTGATTAAAATTGTTAATTTGGATTTGTCACCGAAGACTAAATCTCTAGGATTTTGACTTATTGCATTTCGCATGAATTCCGAAGTGTATTTCTCTTGACTAACCTGCATAAAGTGTGCAAAAGCATGGAGACTTAAGTAAACAAAGTCTTTCTGAAAAGAGGCCTCAGAAATTTCTGATAGATTCGTGTAACTCTCTGAGAGCTCAATATTTATTTGATGAATGGTTGGATTTTTGTCGTACCAAATCTCGATTGAGTTTTCTAACGAGACGAAGTCATTTCTTTTAAGGTTTAATGTCTTACTATTTCCTTGGAGTTGATCTCCCGAAAAATAAAAGTTTTTGTATTTGTCGGAGGTTGAAGCCTCTTTGTTTTGAATTATTTTTCCATTTACTAGTACTTTTAAATTGTCTCCATCTGTTTCGTTTTTTTGTTTCCCACTTTCTGCTGATGCAAGAATTTTCATTTCGACAGGAGCTGGACCAATAAAAACAAAGCTCATCCACGGTATTCCTGATCTATCTACATCTTCAATGCTACTTGGCTTAAGTTCTGAGAGATTAAATATTTCAGTGGTGTCTAGTTTGTAAAATTCGATAGAATCTAAATATGGTTTCCCATCAGCATAAAACTGTAATTGGTTATCACCAACTTGTGTTGCGTAGAAAAATAAATATACGGTTTTGGAATTACCTTTTAGTGTGGCTCCATTCCAGGATGCAGCGATATCAAAGCCTTTGTAATGTTCTTGTCCTTGTGGAATTTCATATTTCCCTAACTCGTAACCATTTAGCACCATTCTTAAATCATCATCGTCCGTAGAATTTTTCTGCTTTGCGTTTTTTGCACTTGCTGTAACTTTGATCAAATGCCAGTCTTTTTCTACACATAATAAAAGCGATGTCCGTGTCTCCTTCAGTTCATAATTATCTCCTCCTATAGCGGTAAGATTATAGTTTTTTGTGAACAGCTTTTTCATTGAAAAATAATCTAGCATTTAAATAAGTCGAGATCAATTTGGAATCGTGTTTGATAAAAGTAATGAGCGATGATAAAAGTAATGCATGGAATATAGTGCGAAGGTTACAACAAAAGGGCAAGTAACAATACCTGCAAGTCTTAGAAAAAAATTCAAAATGGATTTGCAAAATATCACATTTATCGTAAAAGATGACGAATTAATCCTTAGGCCTAGTCGAGATATTCTGTCACTATCTGGTATATATAAAAGCAAATCTTTTAAGGATAAAATGAGTTCAGAAGTAGATAAACTGGAAAATCTTTCAATAGAAACAGGTTTTATAGAAAAATTCGATAGCACAAAACGTGAGTGAAGAATAATCTAGAAGTCTATATTGATACTAATTTCTATCTTAGATTTGTATTTAACGATATCCCTAAGCAAAACCAGAAATGCCGCTCTTTAATTGAGTCGGCGAAAAGTGGAAGGTGCGATTTGCATTTAACCGAAGAAACTATTTGTGAGATCGTTTATGTATTGCTGAAGCTATACAAACTTAATCGTAAAGAAATTAAGGAAGATTTATCATTTTTCTTGAGTCATAAATTTGTAAGGAATGAAAATAAAAGGGTTGTTTTTTTAGCTCTGGAAATCTTTTTGGGAACAAATCTAAGCATTGTAGATAGCGTCTTAGTTTCAAAAGCAAGCTTTCATGGACGCGCATTAGCAACATTTGATGAAGATCTTTTAAAAGTGTCTAAGGCCTATAAAGTGCCTATTGTATAAAAAGTTTTTTCGGTTTTGTTGTAGATAAAAATTATGACAAACCTACAAAAAGGGTAGCCCTTATATGGTGGAGATGGGGGGAATCGAACCCCCGTGCTAAAAGTTTCTTCAAACAAATTTGTTACAAGCTTATTGGCCTTTTAATAAATGTGGGCAAACAGACCAAGAGTTTTAATTGCCCGCACAATGATTTCTTGCATAAAGTTGCAAAAGAACTTTCGGTTTTGGTTGAAGCTAGCCTTTGGATCCAAAAACCAAATTGGCTAACCCGCTGAAAGGATAATTCCTAGTTGTAAATATCTCGTTTTTACGCAAAAGCGTAAGCGTTTACATCTACATCAGCAGTTTCGAATGCTGTTGCATTTAAGTTTTGATTCAGTTTTAAGACTTATATCAGGTCTGCTTGATTTGTAAGGTTCTACTTCCAGGCGATGCCTTGACATCCCCATGACTTGCTCGCAATAATATCAAAATGTACTCAGATTGTCTAGCGTTTTTGATTTTTTAGATCTCTTTCTATATCTCTTTTTTCTTGAGCTTCCATCAAAGCTCTTTTCTTATCGGACTTCTTTTTCCCTTTTGCAAGACCGATTTCAAGCTTAATGAGTGAACCTTTTGTATAAAACTTAAGTGGAATTAACGTAAAGCCTTGTTTCTCTGTTTTGTCTAAAAGAAAGTCTAATTCTTTTTTCGTGAGCAATAGTAAGCGAGTTCGAGTTGAATCGTAATCAAGAAGTGTTCCGGATTTGGAGTAGGGCGGCAGGTTGAAGCCTATAAGGCTCAACCTGCCGCCCGTTCCTTTCACATAAGTTCCAGTAAGATTTCCTTTTCCTTCTTTTAATGCTTTTACTTCGACTCCCAAAAGTTTTATTCCAGCTTCGTATTTTTCTATAATTTCATAATCGTGGTAAGCTTTTCGATTTCTAATTATTGTGGACATTTTTATTCCTCAACTATAAAAAAGCTTTTTCCTTTTTCGAAGACAATTTTTGGTGTTGCGTCTTTTGTTAGTGAAAATGAAACTGGGGTTTCAATATCCGCTTCATTTGATAATAGAATTTCTTTTTCAAATTTTCCGCTTGATCTTTTGAACACGATTATTTTATTTTGATCTAAAACAAATATAGAAGTTGTTGATATCTCTATTTGCGTTGGGGATTTTAATTTTGATTTTTCGATTTTAAACTCACTCACCAATTTCCCGCCTGCATATTTATAGACGTCATTACTTGATAAAACATAGATATTTGAATCTACAGCAATAGATTTTGTATTACTTAATGCTTCGTCATTTAACCATTTTTTTGGTTCGGTTGTCCCAAGCTTGTAGGAATAAATATTATCCGCAGTTAAAATATAAAGCACGTCCCAAGATGGATATATATCGATCACATTTTCAAGATCCGCAAAGTATTTGTCTATCTCTTCTCCTTTTTTATTAGCATCAAAAACAATAAATCCATCTTTTCCATATACAAAGCAAAGATCCTTCATCTCGCTTTGATGGATTTCACATTCTATGAGCTTAGGGTTGGAAACAGTTGGCTCTAGCTTTATCGCTTCTTTTTTACTTATATCAATTTTGAAAACAGATCCGCTATTTGAATCAAGCGAAATCAAGTTTCCTCTAATAGTTGAAAGTGATATCGGTAAAATGTTTTTTTCTATATTAGAAAATTTAATAATTTCTTTATGCAGATTTATTGGCGTTTGGTCGTCGCTTTCTCCCTTTATTTGTCCATCTTTGTTTGGGAGGTTAAAGGCAACTTCGTTTGAGTTATCTAATTTATTATTTTGTTTGTTTTCATAGAATAATTTGTAATTAACAAATCCGATTCCAAGTAGCATTGCAAGGCCTACCGCAATTTGTTTTTTGCCTTTATTTGTTGATTTTCTTTCATTAATTCTTTTTGGTCCACGTGGAGTTGATTCTATTGCCGCAGATGGTCTTGTTTCGGATATTCCGGTAATAGATGAAACAGGAGCTGCTTTTTTACTTTGATAGAACTTAAATTTTTCTGATAGTGCTTCACTGTTTGATATCTTTGATTTTACTTTCCAGATTGTTCCAGAAATCGAGTTTCCAATATTTAAGGATTTCACTTTGTCTGTTATTGATGATGATTGTTTTTCTATAGAGGCCGATGCCTTGATTAGTATCGCTGAAATTTTATCAGCGTCTTTATGCGTTGCGATTGTGCTTGATAGTGATCCAAGGCTGTTTATTATTTCTGTCGCCGGAAATGTATTTGCAAATATTTCTGTTCCTATTATTACAACATCTTCATTTTCAATTATGTTTGAACTAGTCCAAATTTCACGAGATCCTTTTTCTAAAACCAGATCTCTTGTTCCTGTTCCTTTTATTAAGTAAATTGCAGGTGATCCAATATGGCTTGTGTATAAAACTCTATTCCAAATTAAGGCTGTTGCGCATGAGATATCAAAGTTTGATTGTGTGGATCCTAGCGAATCATTTCCATCAATTGATTTGATTGATAGTAATAGTTGATGGGCTCTTCTAAGTGATGCTTCTATCGCATGAAGAGGAGTTTCGTCATTTATTTTATAAAATGATTCTTGAAGGCTTTCAATAAACAACGTTGAAATTTCTTTTAAGTCAAAATTATCGTTTGCTGAAATGTTTAATGTTACAAAAAGTCTGCCTCGTTTTGTCAGTGCTTGATCATCTGGAACGTCGAATTCATGAGTAACTGTAATATAATCTTTAGTGCTTTGACCGGAGCCTCCTATGCTTTGTACTTTTAGAGAAAACCTCATGAACCGATTATACCTTATATGTATTAAAGGATTACAGAGGTTATGAGCGTTATTATTAACACAACAGCTAGATGGAAATATGCAAAGAAAAATATCAGTTTATTTGTGTCACTTTTGATTGTTATTGTCATGAACTTTATTTGTCTTATTACAACGACTGAAATTATTGAGTATACAAATAAAAATATTTCCAGAAGCCATTTTGCGATTGTGTAAATTTCTATTTGGCTAATTATTGTTAAGTTATTTACTATGTCCATTTTTTTTGTGCTCCTCAACTAAATCTGTAAGTTTGTTGTGGACTAAACTTGGCTTTGGTATTGAAGTGAATTCAAATTCTGTTTTTTCTGCAGCCGTTTGCATGAAAATATCTCCATAATCAAAAAGTATGTGGAGGAAACTTTTTGTTTCGTATGTTACGTCTTCAACATTTGAAAGTGGCGCTTCTGAAATGCGTTTTCCCCAGAATCCTTTAAAATCAACATCAATGACTCTTTTATTTGTGATTATATAGACATTAAAATACCAAATTAAAAATGATTCAAATGTGTATAGCATCGTTAATGAGTACCATAAGATTAATAAAATGATTTGATATTCTGATTGAACGTATTTAAACGTGTCTATTTTGTTGTTTAGTATAAAAGACATTAGTGCTAGTGGTGCGACGATTAAAAATATGGAAAATATTATCCAGCCAAGGTTTGTGATCGGATGCCTTCTTAATAGAAAATATAATTGTTCTTCTTTTTCTTGAGATTCAAAACGGATGCCTTTTGGCTTTTGTAATATAGCATTGAAAATACTCATGATAGATTCCTTTGTTTTGATTATACATTATGGAATTCATCTTTTGTTAAAGTTAGGCACGTTATTTTTTTAGCGCCGTAGGTTTTAAGAACTTTTGATGATTCAATCATGGTTGCGCCGGTAGTTAAAACATCATCAACTAATAAAATTGATTTATTTTGTATGTGTGTAATAAACTGTTTTTGAATTAGAATCTTCCCGCGAAGGTTATATCTTCTAGTTTCACCTGTTAACTGTTTTTGGCTTTTCCTTGAATTTTTTATTAATAAGTCTATGATCGGCAAATGTTTTATCTCGCTTATTTTTTTAGCAATGTATAAGGCATGATTTGTACCTCTTGCTTTTTGTGTAGATTTTGTCATAGGGACGGGAGTAATAATATCAATGTCATTTAATGAATTCATTTTTGCGAGATTTTCTTTCAAATATATAAGTGTTTCTAGTAATGTATAACTTTTTTGACCATATTTAGCTTTTAGAACTATTTGCCTTGAGATATTGTTGTATGAACAAAACGAAATATAGCTGTCAGGTGTGTATGAATTACTGCATGATTTATGCGTGCTTCCCCCCACCGATATTCCATCGCAGACAATACAGGTGTCAAAGGAAATAAGTTTTAGGTTTTTTTTGCATCTCTCACATAGAGATGTGCCAAGCTCATTACATATGATGCAGAATTTTGGAAATATCGCATTCAGTAAAATACTCATACTTATAGTATTGTGATTTTTAATTAAAATATCTTTTTCTATTTATTAAAAAATTTGAACAAATATTTGTCTTATCGGCAAAGTATTACTAAATGTAGTATTATTTCAGTGTGAAAAGCGAAGATAAAAAAGCGAAGAAAGAAAATAAAATAAAAATTCCATTTAATGGTTTTAATTCAAAAAACATTAACCTTTTTAATATTTTGCTTATAGGCTTGATAGCTTGGAGCGTTCTCTCTGTTTTCGTAGAGCCGTTGATGAAGGCTGCTCCCAAAGATATTCCATTGACTGAAGCATTTACCTTAATAAAAAATCAATCTGTTGATAGCATAATGATCGAGGGCGATCAAATTAAATTATCGCTAAAAGATGGCGAAGAAAATGTTTCTTCAAAAGAAGCTCAAATTAGTTTTTACGAATTGTTGTCGCTTCAAGGTATTTCAACTGATTTAGTTTCTGGTGGGATTAAGGAAAAAACAAACATTGCATGGATGGAGTTGTTAATAAACTTAATAATTCCAATTGGGATGCTTGTTTTTTTCTTTTGGATGTTCAAATCGGCAGGAAAATCTTCCGGCGGACTTTTTAGTATTGGAAAATCAAAGGCAAAACTTTTTAGTAAGACCGAACAAAATAAAATTGGTTTTTCTGATGTTGCTGGAGCTAAGGAAGTTAAAAATGAGCTTGTTGAAATAGTTGATTTCTTAAAAAGCCCAGAAAAATACAGAAAACTTGGAGCAAGAATTCCTCGTGGTGTTTTATTAATTGGACCTTCTGGCGTTGGAAAAACTCTTTTGGCAAGAGCAATTGCAGGTGAGGCTGGCGTTCCTTTTTATTCAGTTGCTGGAAGCGAATTTATAGAAATGATTGTTGGTGTTGGATCTGCAAGGGTTCGAGATTTATTTAAAATGGCGAAGGAAAGTTCTCCTTCAATTATTTTTATTGATGAAATTGATGCTATTGGAAGACATCGTGGTAAAGCCATGGCGATGGGTAATGATGAAAGAGAACAAACGCTTAATCAGATTTTAGTTGAGATGGATGGATTTGATCCACGAACTAACGTAATTATTATTGCTGCAACTAACAGGCCAGATATGTTAGATCCTGCTTTAGTTCGTCCTGGTAGATTTGATAGGCACATAAGGCTTGAACTTCCGGATATTTCAGAAAGAGAAGAAATCATGAAAATTCACATGAAAGGAAAACCTTTTGCTGGCGATGTTGAAATAAAGAAACTTGCAAAGCAATCCGTTGGTTTTAGCGGTGCTGATATAGAAAATATGTTAAATGAAGCCGCTATATTGGCAGCAAGAAGGGATGCATCTGAGATTGGGATAAAGGATTTGATTGAAGCTTCAACAAAAGTTAAATTGGGGCCTGGTAAAAAACTTTTACAAACTGAAGAAGAAAGGTCAATTATTGCGTATCACGAAGCTGGTCATGCTCTTGTTGCATCTTTAAATGCAAAAGCTGATCCAGTTACTAGAATTTCGATACTATCAAGAACAATGAGCCTTGGGCATACGGAATTTGTTCCAGAAAGTAATTCTAGCAACAGGTCTAAAGGCAAATTATTGGCGATGATCCAAAGTTTGTTAGGTGGCCGTGTCGCAGAGCAGATAGTATTTGATGAAGAAACTGTTGGTGCATCAAGCGATATCGAACGGGCAACATATATAGCCAAAAAGATGGTTACAGATTTTGGTATGAGTGAACTTGGTCCTATAAATTACGTTTCTAGCAATATAGCAATGTGGGATTCGTCTTCGGAAGACAAGGCTGTTGGTTATAGCGAAGATGTTGCGAAGATGATTGATGATGAAGTTAAGAGAATTATTAGGACAGAATATGAAAATGCACAAAAAATGCTTAAAGCCAACAGAGGAACACTTGATAAATTAGCCAGCAAATTATTAGAGGTCGAGACCCTAGAGCAAGACGATTTCGAAAGAATCATCACAGAAGAACGAAATAAATCCAAGTAAGTATCACCCCATAACATTCCAAAAACGGACGTTGCTCATAAGCACTTATTGTAGTTAAGTAGTACTTGTCACACAACAGGTTGTTGTTTGATGATAACGAGTGTCCTGCGGAGAGCTTTGCTCCTGCCCGTAAGTTTTGACCGTTTTTAAAAACTAAAATGATGTGTCCATATTGTAGGGAAAAAGAAACAAGAGTTATCGATAAAAGAGATAGTGATGAATCGTTTGTTTCGAGAAGAAGACGCGAATGCGTTTCATGTAAGAAAAGATTCACGACGTACGAAAGAGTTGAAGAACTGAAAATAAAGATAATCAAAAAGGATGGATCTATTCAAGATTACGATAGGGAAAAGTTGCATCGCGGGATTGAGATTTCGTCGGAAAAAAGAATACCCGAAAACGAACTCGATAAACTTGTAGATGAAATAGAACTAAAAATTCTAAATAGAAAAAGCAATGTAGTTCCTGCAAGTGACATAGGAAGAATGGTTTTAACAAGATTAAAACATCTAGATAAAGTTGCTTACTTAAGATTCGCAAGCGTATTTTTGGACTTTGAAGGACTAGACGAATTCAAAGAAGAATTGAAAAAAATCGAATAAGTATTTAATTTTAGACAGGAAAAAAGTATGAATAAATTAAAAGAAAAAGTTGAATACTCAACTTTGACACCTATAAGATCAATTGATCTTGATGATAATGCACGTGAAATATTTATGCGGAGGTATGCATTGAAAGGCTCAGACGGGAAGCCGAATGAAACTGTAGAAGAAGCTTTTTTTCGAGTTGCCGATCATATCGCACAAGGAGAATCGAGCAAAAAATTAAAATCTCAATATTCAGAATATTTCTATAGACTCTTAGGAGCTAAAAGATTTATTCCAAATACGCCAACCTGGTCAGGTGCAAAAACGAAACTTGGCCAACTAGCAGCATGTTTTGTACTTCCAATAATTGATGATATGGGAAAGGAGGACGGCGGCATTTTTGACACGCTCAAAAATGCCGCACTAATCCAGCAAACTGGAGGCGGAAATGGTTTTTCGTTTTCAAACTTGCGGCCAAAAGGTTCTAGGGTAGGTTCTAGTAATGGTATCGCCAGTGGCCCTGTGAGCTTTTTAGAAGCTTACGACAAAGCTTTTGGGATGATTGCCCAAGGTGGAACAAGACGTGGTGCTAATATGGCCGTTTTACGTGTGGATCATCCAGATATCGAAGATTTCATAAAGTGCAAATCGGATGAAGGATCTGTTTCTAATTTCAATATTTCAGTTGGAATTACAGATAAGTTTATGAATGCAGTTAAATCTGATTCGAAGTTTGATCTTATAAATCCTCATGACAATACCGTTTTTAAGACTGTTAAAGCTCGTGAGATTTTTGACATGATTGTTAAGTATGCATATAAAAACGGTGAGCCCGGAATTTTATTTTTAGATGTGGCAAATAGACAAAATCCTGTTCCAAATCAATATACTTTAGAGGCAACAAATCCATGTGGAGAACAATGGCTTGGTCCTTATGAAAATTGTTGTCTTGGACATGTGAATATTAATGCTTCAATTATCGATGGGAAATTGGATTGGGAACATTTAAAAGAGTCCACGATATTAGGGACAAGATTTTTAGATGATGTCGTTGAAATAAATGCATACGTTCCATCTGTTCCAAAATTGAAAGAAGCAGCACATAAAAATAGAAGAATCGGGCTTGGTTTTATGGGACTTGCTGATGCAATGTATAAGCTAGGCATTAGGTATGGAAGTGCAGAAGGTTTTGATTTTGCATCTCAAGTGACGGAATTTATTAGATATCATTCAATGTTAGAAAGTATTGCTTTGGCAGAGGAGAAAGGTGCGTTTCCTGGAATCAAGGGAAGTATTTATGATAAAGATGATTTAAAATGGACAATCCCAACTCCACTTGTTGAACATAAGTTGAAACTTTCAAGGCCCTCATTAAATTGGAATAAAGTTCAAACCGGAATAAAAAAATTTGGTATTAGAAACTCCACTCAACTTACGGTTGCTCCAACAGGAACTACTGCAACAATTTCAGGGCTTGAAGGTTATGGATGTGAACCAGTTTTTGCTTTGGCTTACTTTCGAAATGTTTATCAATCTGCTGGAGGAAATGAAAATTTAAAACTTACATATGTAAGTCCGTTTTTTCAAAAAGCTATGGATGAGTCGGGCTTAGATGCTGATTTCAAAAAAACAATTGTAGAAACCGCAATAGAAAAAGGTTCTATACAGGACATAAAAGGTTTGCCTCAGTATATTAAAAATACTTTTGTTGTATCTTCTGATATTGCGCCAAGTGAGCATGTTTGGACCCAGGCTGTCATTCAAAGGTTCGTAGATAATTCAATTTCTAAAACATGCAATTTTCCCGCTGAAGCAACAGAGGAAGACGTTAAAAATGTTTATATATCTGCATGGGAATTGGGATGTAAGGGTCTTACAGTTTATGTAACAGGTTCAAGGGATGAAGTCGTTTTAGAAACAAAAGAGACTGTTCAGAAAAGAGGAAAGGAAGATGGAAGCACTGCACAGACTCAACCGCTTGATATTGGACATAAAAGGCCGAGACCTTCTGTTGTAATAGGAAGAACACATGAGGTCAAAACGCCATTTGGAAAAGCTTTTGTGACGGTTAATCGCAACGGCGAAACTGGCAAAAAGCCGTTTGAAGTTTTTATTATGATTGGAAAAAGTGGAAGTGATTCTGCCGCATTTTCTGAGGCTATTGGAAGACTTATTAGCGGTTGGTTAAGAAGTGCTAGTAATCCAAATCAAGCTTTAGAGGAAATTGCATACCAGTTACGTGGAATTGGTGGTTCTGTAAGTATTGGATTTGGTTCTGAAAGAGTCGCAAGTATTCCAGATGCTGTCGCTAGGGTTTTACTAAATGAGCTTACTTTAAGTGATCGATTAGAGGATTCAAGTATGTCTTCTTTGCTTGAAAGTGGAGAAGAGTTTATTCAAAAAGATTTGTTTAGTGAGAAAGATGAAGAACCTCAAGAGGTGAATATTACAAGTGCAGTGTTCAAAGATGCATCAGTTTGTCCTGAATGTAATAATATGACGCTTGTCGAAACAGAAGGCTGTATTAAGTGTCATACCTGTTCGTATAGTAGATGCTAAGTATCTGATGTCTGAGGCGACGCCAATTTATTGGCGTCGCCTGTAATATTTCATTCAAATTTTTCCGTTTTGTTAGAAATCATTTCATAAAATTTCCTTCTTTGTTTTTAGTTCCCTTAATTTCATTCGATACACTCGGTTTACGAGTTGTTTAATTATTTGAGAATTAAAGGGGGTGAGTAAAATGAAAAGATTTATTGCAAGTCTTGCTGTTGTGCTTTTGTCTTTAGGTGGACTTTTTCAAGCAACCTCAGCAGTTTTTGAAGAAACTGTAAAAGTCGCTGGAAGTTCGTTTTCTGTAGCAACTAGTTTTGACGGCGGTGGAGGTCCTCCTCCTCCAGCTTCATCGAATACAGCTTTAAAGATGTTGGCCGATCTAAGTTTGGGCCATGTTGCTAGTAATTTGTCTGATTTTGTACCTGGTTCATCTTTTGAGAATATTAGTCCTACTTGGATTTCTGAAAGTCCTATAAAGATGTATAACACAGGAACTGAACTTTTGGACGTTGTGGCGTCAGCAGATTATATAAGTGACGTCGATACCCTTCGTGATGATATATATGTGGAAATAAGTGCTTGGGATGATTCAAACAGCAATGGAGTAGTTGACGCAGGTGAAGAAGGAGACTCTTTTGGCAGGGATACAATTTTGCGATTGAAAAACGATACGTTTCCGCTTGGTGAGATCGCGCCTGATGAAACGAAAGGTTATATTCTAAGGTTTGATGGGGTCGGTTTGACGGAAGTAAACCAGGGTATGTCTGCAGTTTATGACTTTACCTTTACAGGTTTTGGTTTGTAATTCTTTGCCGAGGTTAGAGCTCGCCTCGGCAGGAATATGAAAGTAAAAAGATGAAAAAATTTATAAAAATACTTATAGCTTTAATCTTATTTTCGATATGTAGTGTTAGTTATTTTGAGCGATTCAATCCGATAAAAGATTTTGGTTTATATATCGTTGAGTCCGATTCAATGTCTCCAAATATAAAAAAAGGATATTTGTTATTCAGCTCAAAAAACACTCCATATGAAATTGACGATGTAGTAACTTTTTCCTATCCTTATGACCTTAACAAGTTGATATCACATAGAATAACAGGATTTATGTCAGAAGAAGGTCCAAATGGTATGAATGTTTATTTCAAAACAAAAGGTGATGCAAACACTTCTGAAGATCCATGGAGAATCAAGGAATCTTCAGTGAAAGGCAAAGTATTTTTTTCGGTTCCACTTTTTGGATATTTGATATTTTTTATACGTAATCCAATCGGCTATTTATTAACCATCTCTGGCTTTGCGATTTTAATGATATCTGAATCTAATGATATATTTTTGGAAACATTAAGTTCGTATCAATCCTTTTACAGATATTTTGGAATCAAGATTATTAAGTTTAAAACGTGGAGAAGAAAATTTAAAAGCAGGCTATTTGAAAATGAAGTGGAAGAATGCTAAGGGCGGGCGGCAATTCTTGCCGCCCGCCCGGTATTGCAATAAGTTAGTAATATTACTTAACTGCTTCCTTTAAAGGTTTTGCAGCTTTGAATCCTACTGCATTTCTGGCTCCGATGGTGATTTTAGCACCAGTCTGAGGGTTTCTTCCTTCTCTTGCAGCTCTTTTTCTTACTTCAAATGTTCCTAGTCCTGAGACTTGAACCTTTTCTCCTCTTACGAGAGTAGCGGTTACGGTATCGACTAATGCATCAACCATTCTTCTTACCTGAGCTTTAGGAGCATTGAGGTTGGTTGCTAGCATGTCAATTAGGTCTGATTTTGTCATTAATCCGTCACCCCCTTAAATAGCGAACTCGAAAACGTCTTACAGTTTCTAACATACAGCGAGAATCATTGATTTGTCAATCTTTATCACGTTGCTGTCGATACAGCCCGTGTTTCCCTGATAACTATAACCCTTACTGTCCCCGGGAAGGTTTGCTCTGCTTCAATCTTTTTCGCGATCTTGTTACTTACTATAGTCGCTTCTGCGTCTGAAATGTCCTCTGGTTTTACAATTACTCTAAGTTCTCTTCCGGCCGATATTGCAAAGGCTTTATCAACTCCTTCAAATGATTTCGCAGCTTCTTCCAAAGATTGCATTCTTTTTACAAAATTTTCAAAATCAGCATATCTTGCTCCAGGTCTTGATCCAGAAATTGAGTCTGCGATCTGTACGATGACTCCCTCAAGTGTTGATGGTTTGTCTTCATGGTGTTCTCTAACTGCAGAAATGACCGCTTTTGGAAGGTTAAATCTTTGAAGATAGTCAGCACCAAGTTCAATGTGGCTACCTTCTTTATCAGTTACGACTTTCCCAATGTCATGAAGCAAGCAAGCAAGCTTTGTAATTGCAACATCGGCTCCAATTTCGCTTGCGAGCTTAACGCCAATTTTTGTTTCTTCAAGCGTATGCTGAATCATGTTTTGCCCGTATGAGGTTCTGTATTTATAGTTTCCTAATTTCATGACTAATTCTTTTGGAAGGTTATAAACTCCGACTGTTTGGCAAAGTTCTTCACCTGCCGTTGTTATTATTTTTTCCACTTCAGCTGTTGTTTTTGCTACAACTTCTTCAATTCTTGCCGGGTGTATTCTGCCGTCTTTAAGAAGCTTTTCTAAAGATATTCTTGCGATTTCTCTTCTTACGGAATCGTAGCTTGAAAGTCTTACTTCACCTTCTTCAAAGTCGACATTTACACCTGTCAAATCCTCAAAAGCTCTTATGTTTCGGCCTTCCTTTCCGATAATTCTGCCTTTTACATCCTCGTCAGATAATCTAATCGTTGATATTGTGTATTCTGCAACGTAGTCGGTAGAAGCGTGTTGCATAGCTTCAACTAATAATTCTTTTGCTTTTGTATCTACCGTTGTGTGTAAAATTTCTTCTGATTCTTTAATCTTTCTTGCGATATCATTTTGTAATGTTTTTTCTATATTGGTTAGTATGAGCTTTTTTGCTTCTTCTTTAGTTAAGGATGCGATGGTCGTGAGCTTTTCGATTTGTTCTTGCCTTGCTTTATCTGCTTGTCTTAATTTTTCCTCCCACTGTACTTTTATTGCATTAGCTTTATGGAAAGATTCATCCGCTTCTTTCGATTTCGCATGTGCTTCATCTATTCTTGATTCGACTTTCTTTTCAAGCTCTAGTGCTTTGTCTCTTATTGATTTACTCTCAGCTTCAGCAGATTGTTTTATCTTTATTGCTTGATCCTGAGCTTCAAGCGTTATCTGCTTAGCATCTTTGTGTGCAGATTCTATTATATTTTTCTTTTCCTCTTCTTCCTTTTCAAAATTCCTTTCTTTGTCTTCTGGTTTACTTCTAGCGCCGTTTTTTTGAAGGATGAAATACATAAGGCCCGCGGTGCCTAGTGTACTGAGTAATGTCAGAACAATTACATCAATCGACATTTTAAATTAGTACGTGACCTTAAGTGAAACAATATTCAGTAATTGCTAATCGAAGGAGCTTTAAAATCTCTTCGTAATTTTTTCGACAAAATTATTATTACTTTTGAAATCTAGAAACTTTCTTAGCATATGTTAGACAAATTTACTTATATATTCCGCTTAAAACTTAATACTTATAATTAACTATACTTTACTAATCGATATTGTATTGGTGCTCTATATAAGTGTCAACAATAGGTTGTATGTCTTCCCAAGAGAATCCTTTTTGCAAAAGGTGGGTATATAGGGCTTTTCTTGTCTCGTGTATATTTTTATTTCTATTTTTTAATTGTTGGAGTTTCTTTCCTAATAGAGACTGGATTTTGGCTGATTCGTCAGTTATATTAATGTCTTTTGATATTCCTTCAATGATCTCGGAAGAGATGCCTTTGCTTTTTAGTTCTGCTTTTATGTGTGAAAAACTTTTCGGTGATCTTCCGTTATTTCTTTGAGAAGTAAGCCATGTAGCAAATTCAAGGTCATTTACGTAGTTTTTTTGTTGTAGATAATGGAGAATTTCGCTAATTACTTCTTTTTGATTTTCTCCAATGTGTTCTTTTATTTCAGGTTTTAGGAAGATTTTCTTTTTTATGTATTGTGAGACTTCATTTGAGCTGTGTGGCCTTGAAGATATGTAATTTAGGCAGGCATCCAAAAGGTAATTTTTGGATGCCTGCCGTTTATAAATTTCTAATTCTTCGATAGAGACTTCTTCCCTAACAGATATCTTCGATTTCAATAAATCATTTGCAGATATGCTAAATGAATATAGCTCGTCTATGTATACGTTATATCTGTCAGATCTCTTTTTCTGCTTCGATATTCTCGTTATTGTCATCTTTAGGGACCTCTTTTTTGTGAACTGGTTTTCTGTCGTGGAGGCCTTTTATTATCAAACCTTCAATTTCTTTTTCGAATTTTGGATTATCTGTAATATATTGTTTTGTGTTTTCTCTTCCTTGTCCAATATTTTCACCTTTATATTTAAACCATGCTCCAGCCGCATCTATTATTCCAAATTCTAAAGCCCCGTCTAAAAGGCTACCTTCTTTACTGATACCTTTTCCAAACATGATATCGAATTCAGCTGTTTTAAATGGTGGTGCGACTTTGTTTTTAACAACTTTAACTCTAGTTTTATTTCCGGTTGCATCTCCCTTGTCTGTAATACTTTGAACTCTTCTGATTTCAAGTCTAACTGACGCATAGAATTTCAAAGATCTGCCACCCGTTGTTGTTTCTGGATTTCCAAATACTATACCTATTTTTTCTCGGATTTGGTTTGTGAATATTACTGTTGTTCGGCTTCTATTTGTGATTGCGGTTATTTTTCGTAATGCTTGGCTCATAAGTCTTGCTTGAAGTCCCATGTGGCTATCTCCCATTTCGCCTTCTATTTCTGCTCGTGGAGTTAATGCTGCCACTGAATCAATTACAATTACGTCGAGTGCTCCGCTTCTAATCAGTGTTTCAGTAATTTCAAGCGCCTGCTCTCCGTTATCTGGTTGAGATATGTACATTTCATCAACGTTTACTCCAATATCTTGTGCATATGCTGGGTCAAATGCGTGTTCTGCATCTATAAAAGCTGCTTTTCCGCCCATCTTTTGAGCCTGGGAAATTATACTTAATGTTAGCGTGGTTTTACCGCTTGATTCTGGGCCATAAATTTCTACTATTCTTCCCCTTGGAACTCCTCCAACGCCAAGCGCAATGTCAAGGGTTACAGCACCAGTTGGAATTACTGCGATATCTCCGTCAATCATGGTATCTCCCATTTTCATGATCGAGCCTTTCCCATAATTTTTTTCAATCTGCTCAATTGCTGATTTAAGCGCCTCGGCTTTATTCAATTTTATTTTTTCTTCTTCCTTAGTTGCCATATTAATTTGCTTTCAAACTATTTTTACTACAAGTCTATGATACCAACTTAGAATAACAGAAACCCAAAAAAAATATTAAAAAACAATAAAACAAAAGCAAACAAAAAACATCAGTAAATTAAAATATTGGTAATAAGGGGTTGATCTCGAATCGTGGTGATCAAAACTCCGCGGTGTAAATGTATACACCGCATTTTGTATTACAAAGTTTTTACTTTTTGAGAATTGATGCTATAAAGCTTGGTGAACCGAGTACCACATTTTAATTGGGATTTTCCACCGCAACTAGATACCTCATAAGAAATTTCAATTTTATTTTTATTTATGAGTTTGAATTCAATCTTTGTTGGACTAATACCAGGAATATCCAAAATAACTGGGTTGTCAGAAGAAACTAAATATCCATCAGAATCTTGTGTGAAATCTAAAATAAAAGATCCCATGTATTGTGCATGTGTGCCAGATTCAGCCTGAAATATAGCTATTTTTTCGACAATCGCCAAAATTTTTGTATCTCCACTGTCTAATTCAACGGCTCCAAGTAAATTATACTTTTCGCCTGGTTGAGCTAAGTCGGTATCCCTAATCTTTCTGATTCTTCTAGAATGTTTTTCCAGTTAGTAATTATATTGTTCATGATTTTAAATTTTTTCGATTAACTTGCAAACCCTTTCGGTGTAATTTTTTGAAAACTCATTTAGTTTTTCGCGGTCAATGTTTTCAGTATTTCTTAAGCGCAATTCATCTAAATTATCCACATGTGGGTTTAGATGCAAATAGTCTAGTAATGTTTTTTCTGGTGTGGCAATTTTATATCCAAAAAGATGATTATTTCTAGATTGCACTTGTTCAAACCCGAAAAACAATTCTGACTTGACAGATCTATAGATAAATTTGCCGTAAGTATTTACGTACGTTTTTGTTTTTTTTGTGGTTACTGAAGTTATACTTGCTGGTATATCTGGGATGAGCCCATAGTAATTCATGGCCGTCTCAAGGCTAATATAAGAAGGATTTCTAAGTAGATTCGCAAGCAAAAATGGATCTTCAAGTTTATACTCTGTAAGTAGATAAATTCCTTTTCTTGGTTGAGACAACAGGCCATGTTTAACAAACCTTGATAATTGAACTAGTATTTGGTTTTCGCCTTCATCAGGAAACCACTTCAATACATCGTTTAGCGTAAATATTGGTGTAAGCTTGGCAGTCTTTTGTAAATCGTTCCAATTCATTTCTTAATCTTAGCATTTTTGTTATGTTAAAGAAATGAGTTAATTACAATCCGATCTGTGTTAGAATCGATTCATGATTACTTTATTAGATTTTTATGCTGACTGGTGCGGTCCATGTCAAGCAATGAAACCCGTGTTTGAAAAGGTTATGCCGGAGTTTGCCGGGAAAGTTACGCTTGAAAAAGTTAATGTTGACGTTGATCAGGCGAAGGCTCAAACGTTTGGAGTTATGAGTATTCCTACTATGGTTATTGTCAAAGATGGAAAAGAAGTAGATAGAAAAATTGGAATGCTTGCAGAGCCAGCGTTTAAACAATGGCTTGCTGGCCACACACTATGAATATTGCAATAAACGGATTCGGAAGAATTGGACGAGCTGCTTTCAAAATTATTCTTGAAAGAGTCGCCTTTGGTGAAGACATAAACGTCGTTGCGATTAACGACCTCTCATCTGCCAAGGCGTTGGCATATTCATTAAAATTCGATTCTGTATACGGAAGATATGAAAAAGAAGTTTCTAACACAGAAAGGGCATTTATTGTAGGCGGAAAAAAATATCCACTTTTTAATTCAAAAGATCCACTCGAACTTCCATGGAAAGATCTAGGAGTTGATGTGGTTTTAGAATGTACTGGTGCATTTACAAAATCCGAATCTGCAAAGGCTCATATTATAGCCGGTGCAAAAAAAGTTTTGCTTTCAGCTCCAGCTGTGGATGATGGATTTAAGACTGTCGTCTTGGGTTCTGATAATATTAATACCGACTTCGATCTAATTTCAAATGCTTCTTGTACTACAAATTGTATAACCCCTGTTATGCATATTTTATCTCGTGATTTTGGTGTAGAAAAAGCCTTAATGACAACTGTTCATGCTTATACAGCAACTCAAGCCCTTGTTGATAGTCCAGATGAAAAAGATCCTAGACGTGGTCGCTCCGCGGCTATAAACCTAGTTCCATCAAGCACAGGTGCTGCAGTCGCAACCGCAAAAGCAATGCCTATTTTTGAAAACATATTTGATGGAGTCGCAATTAGAACTCCAATTGTTTGCGGGTCTATTTCTGATATAACTGCAGTTTTGAAAAAAGACGTTACAGCTGAAGAAGTTAATAACGCATTTAAAAAAGCCGAGGAAGAAGAAACCTTCAAAGGAATTCTAAAATATTCAGAAGAAGATTTAGTATCAACGGATATATTAAAAACAACATATTCCTCAATCGTAGATGGTTTGCTTACTCGTGTTGTCGGTGGGAATTTAGTAAAAGTTTTCGCTTGGTACGATAATGAATGGGGGTACTCCAATAGACTTGTAGATATGGCGATCGTTTTGTCTAAGAAAATCTAAAATGCCGAAAAAATACCTAGTTGCTCCGAGGTCTCAAAAATGTATCGGTTGTTTGCTTTGTGTTTTAGCTACATCTAGGTATGAGAGAAAAAAGCTTGGGACAAAAGATTCTCCAATTACGATAAAAGGAAGGCCAAGTGCTTATAAAATTCAAATTGATTACGGTGAAGAAATTAAATTTCCAGAAAAAATAGTGCAAATATGTCCGCAAAATTGTTTTGACACCATATGAACCTCGATTATAAAAGAGTCCTATATATAAATTTTGATGAACAAACTTTCGAGTTTAAGATTCATGAAGACTTATGGAAATATATTGGAGGAATTGCTGTTTCATATAAATTAGCACTAGATAATTTTGAGGAAAATCCAATGATTCTAACCTGTGGTCCTCTTTCTGGATTTTTTCCGTATATTTCTAAGGCTAATTTTCTATATTTAGATTCTGGAAAATTTGTTGAAAAATACGGTGGTGGAAATATCGCAACCAATATGAACCTTGCGTCTATTGATGCGATTGTGATGGTCGGAAGACCGAAGGGTTTTATTAAAGTCACAGTTTATGACAAGGAAGTTTTATTTTCCGAAGAATTAGAGAAAGACTTTGATAAAACAATATATGACTTTGTTGCCAAAAAAAGCACAATAAATTCGCTCGGATATTTTAGTTTTACAAATAGACCTTTGGATTCTTTCAATCTACAAGGCGGTTTCGGCATCAAGGTAGAAGCTTCAAGGTCCATAGATTTAAATGATTTTTATGATTACGAAAATTTATATCAAGGATTTTTAAATCAATATAAGGAACTTACCGTTGAACCTAGAAACAATCCTTCGTGTGCTGGATGTCCGATGGGATGCGACAATTCGGCCGTTGGTGAAGATGATTTAAATATCGCGATTTTGCCTCGTTGCTTAATTTCTTGTGGATATGCAGAGGAAATTTATAAAAATATTCCGAATGTCTACGCGGCATTAAATAGTGTAGGATACAGATATCACCATTCTCACCTAGAGAATTTGCCTAGATTGGTCGGTGAAATAAGAGCGAATTTCGCTAAAAGAAACTCATGAAATATTTATTAGCAAACTGGAAACAAAATATGACGATTAAAGAAGTAAGAGATTGGGTAGATGTTTTTGCTTCAAAGCTTTCGCCAGATTCATTAACAAAAAACAAGATAATTATTGCTCCGACTTTTTTACATATATTCACGTTAAAAAATTTGTTGGATGAAAAAGGTTTAACTGGAAAAGCTTTTATTTCATCCCAAGACGTTTCCTCCTTTGAAAAAGGCTCACACACCGGGGAAGTTGGCGCATCACAATTAAGTGAGGTCGTTCAATATTCAATAATTGGTCATTCAGAAAGACGCGCACTTGGTGAAAATTTCGAGATGATTAATAGAAAAATCGACATGGCCGTAAATAATGGAATTAATCCAATTGTTTGTTTTAGTAATAAAGAAGAATATTCATCGATAATATCTTCTAATATAAGCAAATCACCAGATTCACTTTTTTTGTTTGAGCCTTTGTTCGCAATTGGGACAGGAAATCCTGCAACTGTAGAGGATTTAGTTTCAGTGCATGATGATTATGCAAACATTGATATGATTTATGGCGGCAGTGTTGACAAGTCAAACGTTCTAAACTATCTTTCTTGCAGTTTTGTAAAAGGATTTGGTGTCGGAACAGCAAGTCTTGACCCCGATAGTTTTATGGATATCGCAAACACACTATGAAATTAATCAAATCTAAAATTAAATATTTTATACTTTTTCTTTTGACGCTTTTTATTTTAATTGGCGTTGGATTTAGATCTGCAGTTCCAGATCAAATAGCAGGCTTTTTCAAGCCTGTTTCTGTTATATCTCAGGTTGTTACAGATACTAAATTAAAAAGCGATGATGGAAGAACAAACATTTTGGTTTTAGGAGTTGATAGCAGATCCGGAGTTTCAAAAGTTGGAATTCCTGCACTTACAGATACAATAATGGTTGTTTCTATAGATGAAAACGGCAAAAAACCAGTTTTGATATCAGTCCCAAGAGATTTATGGGTTTCGGAAGTTCCTTCTAAAATTAATTCTGTATATCCGTTAGTTTTAGCAAGTGAGAAAACAAAGACAAGTGATGTCGAAGTCGCAAATAAAGTTGCTATTGATAGCACCGTCTCTGCTGTTCGCGAAGTTGTTGGTATTCCAATTCATTATTACGTAATTGTCGGTTTTGATGTTTTTAAAGACGCCGTTGATTCAGTTGGCGGAATTAAAATTAATATAGACACTACTTTTGATGATTATTTGTATCCAGTGGAAGGAATGGAGGCGGCACCAAATGAAAGTGATAGATATCTACACATACATTTTGATGCGGGGTTACAAGTATTAAATGGAGAAAAAGCTTTGCAATACACAAGATCGAGACATTCTGTAAACACGGAAGAGCAAGGGGATTTTGCAAGGGCCAGAAGACAGCAAAAAGTTATTGAGGCTTTAAAAAGTACAATTCTTTCATCAGGAACACTTTTAAATCCTATCAAATTAAAAGATTTATATTTGAGCTATACAGAAAATATTCAAACTGATATTTCGTTGTCTGATATGTTTTTATTTTATAAGTTTTCAGATCTTGAATTAGGAGATATCTCGCAGATTGTTTTATCAAACGAAAGAGAAGATCCTAATATGATTGGATCTGGCACTTTGATTGCACCATTAGAAGATGAGAGAGACCAGAAATTTGGTAGACAATATGTATTGGTTCCTTGGGACAGAACTTACGATAATATCCATGCATTGATAAGAAAAGTTCTTTTTACTGATTAAAATGCTTAGTGTAATAAGCGGAAACGATTCTGTCGGAATTTTAAATTTCCTGAAATCAAAAAAGAAATCGTATGAAGGCCAAGAGATAATCGAGGCAAATTCAAAAAATTATTCATCACTTGAAATAGAAGACCTTTCTAAGTCGGTAGGAATGTTTTCGACGAAAAAACTAATTGTAATGAAGCCTGAATCAGTTTCTGATGTTGATTTTAATGAAGAGTTTTTATCTTTTATATCTGAAAATCCTGATGTTGAAATTCTTGTTGACGTTTCAAAGATAATTAAGACAACAAAAATATATAAATTATTAGTAAAGTTTGGCAAGAAATTTTTTTTTGATAAAAAAAGAGATTATGACGTTTACAATATTTCCGATGCGCTGTTATTACAAAATAATAAAAATTATGCAATCGATTTATTGCTGAACTTTTGTAAAACCGACGATGATTTTTATAACGTCTTGAGCAATATCCATTTCGGGCTAAGAAACTTGGTTGCTAGTGTCGAAAAGAATGCTGCTTGGAACTCTATGCACCCTTTTGTGAGGAAGAAATTTACTAACATAAAAGTTGATATATCAAAAGTAAAAATCACATATAAAAAAATTTTTGATCTTGATGCAAAATCCAAGTCTTCATCTGAAAAGCGCCTCAGTTTGTTGGTTGATTTTATGTTAGAATCAAATTTATAGAGATTGTGGACAGGGCCTTATAAATGTTTAAGCCCTATAAATACGAGAAAAAAGAATATAGATCTGTTATTAACCTGCCCAGGCAATTGGGGTTTTTGACTAAAGAGTCTCCGGTTGCTGTTTTGTTGCTGGCCACTGGGGTATTGATTATATTTGTTAAGGTACTTTTACCTGTTGTGAAAATCCAAGCCGATAGTGAAGATAACATTCCTATTATTAGTCCCATTGTTTCAAGTAATTCCGCAAATTTAAATTCTGCAAATACAAACAATGATGAGTTTACCTTTACAGAGCTTTCAGGTGGTTTTAGAGATAATTCAGAATATATTGAAATGGACGGAATTTTAGTAAAAAAGGAGATTGAAGTTTCAGAAAAAAAAGTTCCTGATTTCTTTTATATTTCAATCCCAAAGCTTGATATAGAAAATGCGAAGGTAATTACTAATTCAACCAACCTAGATCCGAAAGATGCACTTGGTCATTACAATGGAAGCTGTTTACCGGATGAAGGATGCAATGCCTTTATATTTGGACATTCCACATTTAAAAGTGCGAAAAATAAATATAAGGAAGGTGACTATACTGCGATCTTTGCGAAATTAGACGAACTCGAATATGGTGATGAATTTTATATAAATTATGATGGTAGAGAATATAGGTATCTTGTAGCATTAAGTAAAGTCCAAAGGCCAGAAAATGTTAATCCACTAGAATCACCACTCCCAAAAAGTCTTGGTAAACATGAAGGAACTGTTGAGCTTTTTACATGTACTCCGTCTGGAACTACAAAGTACAGGTTGTCAGTTATTGGTAAATTAGTAGAATAAACATATGGATAAAAAGTTAAGGTCGATAGTTGTTCCAATTGTTATTTTTATAGTCACTGTGATTGTCGGTAGTTCTATAGTCTTTTATTCATTTAATCTTGATGCCTCCCTAGATTCTAAGGAATTAGTAATGGGTGTGCAAACAGAAGCCTCGGTAGAAGAAAAAATAACAACAGAAGAAGCCCCAGTACCAGAGGTAGCACCAGAAATAAAGCCAGAAGCGAACGATGCAATGGAGGTTTCTGTTGAGACCATAATAGATTCTTCGAATCTTGTGCCAGTTTGCGAATCATTTAAAAACATTACTTCGCTCACTGGTTCCACTGATGAATCGAACTTTTCATTTGAGGTTAATAGTTATGATCCAGATTCTGCGGATTCAATTCAAAGTGTTAAATATTCATTCTTGAATAAGGAAACTAACACAAGCGTGAAGGATTATGAATGTGTAATTGGCGAAGATACAAAAGAGTTTGAGGATGGTTCGAAATGTGCAAATTCAATTGTAGATCAAGAAAAAGGCGAAGATGCTATAGCTAAATACAAAAGTGTTCTTTCTAATTTTAAATTCCCAGGTAATGGTGATTATTTTGTTAAGGCTTTAGTTGTAAGTACTGATGGAACTTTTGCGAAGTGTGCAGTTTCAAAAGCCAATGAATAAAATACAATCATTCCTATCATTTTTTACGTTGACTGTTTTAGCTGGGTCACTTGGTATTGGCGTTGCTTCCTTCGATTACCAATCAAACTTATCTGCTTTTGAGTCTAGATTAAGTGATTTAGCTTTCGTGAAAGAAGACGCTCCGGCCATTTTTGAAACGCAAACATCTACTAATGAATATCAAAGTGGTCAAGTAGCAGGTGTTTCAACTACTATTAATGAGATCCCTGCGGGTGAAGAATACGCGATGCTCATTTCAATTGCTCAGGCTGCAACAAATCCAACTTGTACATCATTGCTTGTTGATTCGAGCTTGGGGGCTGCCCCTTTTGATGCAAGATTTACAGGATCCGGAGTAGGTGATTCGCTTTCATATAAATTTGTTTTTGGCGACGGTGAGCAAGTGACGACGCTTGATGCTCAAACGACCCATACATATGTTAAACTTGGTTCGTACACAGCTTCACTTCAAGTTATCTCAAATAAATTGGAATCGGATGTTGTGGATGCTTGTAAAGTTAATATGACTATTACTAATAGTCCTGAATCAAATCCACAAGTTGCGCCTGTTGTGACAGAAATCTCACATTTAGTTTGTCGGAATCTTGCTTGTGTGCGTGTTGCTGGTGAAGGTGAGAATGGATGTAGTTCAAATGTCGATTGTGCTGCAACTGCTCCTACTGCGATTGCTGCGACTTCTACAGTTCCAGTTGAATCAAAGCCATTGGTTCCTGTGACAGGAAATAGTCAGCTTGCAATATATCTTGCAATTGCCTTAGGTTTTATTTCCTCCGGATTGATACTGTTAATCTTTATATAAGATATAAGAGTTTTTAATCTTCTCTGTTATTTATAAATTCAATAAAAAGAGGATAATCATAAACGGTTACAGATCCGTCATTATTAAAATCGTATTGGATATCATTGAAAATGACTGCATCCTTAAATTCATTTGTTACCATTTGATCAACAATCGTAGTACTTCTTCCCAAGACATTATTGTTTTCGAGTAAAGGTTGGAATGTTGCTTGAGGAATAATGCCTTCAAAATCTGTCTTTTCGTCAACAGTTATCCCAGATGATTCATCGATTGCCGATTTTTTTATTTGAGTTAAAGGCTCTATCATTTCCGTCGTTATAAATTTTACAGATTCCCCTTGTGGGTAATATTTATTGTCTGTTGATTTTATATGGAAAAAATATTCAGTATTCGAATTTAGATTAATTAGTTTTATAAAATGAGAGGTTGTTGGATCTGATTCTTTTACTTCAATACATGGATTAGATTCGTTTTCACATTGATTATCAGACATACTGAAGGCAACTATTCCTTGTACAGGTTCTTGGGTTGTCCATACAATTTCAACTGAAGTTGTGGAAATGTTTTGGTATGTGATATTTAAGGGAATAGTTGCCGGAACAGATGCTTTTGTATCTGTGTTTTGAGTTTGTGAAATATAATTAAAACCAAAAAAAACAGTAAATAATATTCCAGATAAAATCAAAAAGGTTATAAACCCTTTATATCCCTGTACGGAGTTCATAGGCTATGACTCCTTATATTAAGCGTCTGACTTTCTATATAACGAAGTTACGCCTAGTCCTATCATTGATAATGAAACAATGAGATAGTAGATAATTTTATTATCTGTGATACCCGTGGAAGGTACTGAAGCGACCTCTGCCACAGACACAGATGGACCACCTCCTACTGCTGCCGTTGTTGTAGCTTCTGGTGTCGTAGTTGCTTCAGGCAAGCTCAAACTGTATACGCCGTTAATTGTTTCTGTCAAAAGTTGTTCTCCTCCTGCACCGCTAATTTCGCTTGTAGAACTAATAGTTAATTGAACTTGTCCTGTAGTTTCCAGGGCTTGAAAATCTACAGATGCCAATTTAACTTTTCCTGATTTATAGTTTCCTGCATTGTTTACAGCATTGATAGAAATTTCTCTTGTTTCTGCGTTGTCAACTTTTTCTAAGTAACTATCAAATTCACCATTATTTATTGAAACAACCTTCACGTTAGCTGGATAAGTTATTTTTAGGTGTGCGCCAGCCATTTCAGGCTCGCTTGTTGTCGATTCGACATAAAAACTAACTTTGAAATTTTCTACAGTTATTAACCCTGATGTTGGAGATATATATGCAGATGACGCATTTGCTTTAACGGAGAGAGAGCTAAATACTAAGAAACCAAAAAAGAACGCGAAAAATTTGATTGTGTTGGGCAGATATTTCATTTTTTTTAACAAAACTTTACTACTAAAAATCAGTCTATCACGAAAGTTTCTTTTTTAAAATCTTTGACTTCATTCTATTACCTTTGTTCTTATGTATGACTCCAGCTTTTACTGCTTTATCAATCCTTTTTTGTAATTTGATCGAGTTTTCTTTTGATAAAACTTCATTCAGCATTTTAACAGCTGATCGGATTTTATTTTTCCAAGTTCTGTTATAAGCGGTCTGCCTTTTTATCTTTCGTGTCATCTTTATTGCTTGTTTTGTATTTGCCATTTGCAGTATTCTAGCAAGTCATTGTATATCCCGCAATACACATGATAATATCCCAGTGCTTATGGTCATGAGGCTTATTCAAAAAGGATCCAGGGCCTTTACTTCCCAGCAATATACAATATTGTCTGCGGCGGCAGTAATAGCCATTATTTATTTACTTTCAGCCTTTCTAGGCTTCATTCGTAATCGCCTTTTATCAGGATATTTTGGAGACTCAATAGAACTAGGGATTTATTTTGCAGCAGATGATATTCCTAGTTTGATATTTTCGTTAATTGTATCTGGTGCTTTGTCAGCAGCGTTTATTCCAGCTTTTACAAAGTCATATAAAAATAATGAAAAAGAAGGCTGGAATTTGACCTCCAGTATGTTAAATATTTCACTTGTAGTCTTTTTGATAATCGGGATTTTCATAATGATATGGGCTAAAACGATTTCGCAAGAAATAATCGCAAGAGATAGTTCATTAACGCAGGAAAATCTTGTGCTTATGGCGAGCATCATGCGAGTCATGATGCTCGCCCAAATAATATTAATATTTAGCAGTTTTTTTACTAGCGTTTTACAGTCATTCAAAAGATTTGTAATTCCATCACTGGCTCCTGTTTTTTACAATATAGGAATTATCATTTTCATTTTACTTTTTATTAAGCGGCTTGGGGTCTTTGCTCCTGCTTGGGGAATGGTGTTTGGAGCAATCCTTCATATGTCGGTTCAATTGATTGCTGTTAAAAAGTTAGGATTTTCATACTCTTTTAGTTTTGATTTTAAAGATAAGGTTGTTAGAAATGTATACAAGTTGATGGCCCCAAGAGCAATTGGTCAGGCAGCTCAAAAATTCCTGAATCCACTATATACAAATTTGGCTCTTTTCATTTCAGCGCCATCGAATGTTATTCTCACTTTTGCAATGGATATTCAGATGCTTCCTGTAAGAATATTTGGGATGTCTATAGGGCAAGCCGCGTTGCCAATTTTGGCCAATGCATATAGAGAAGACGATACAAAAGAATTTAGTGATTTACTTCTAAAGACAATCAGGCAAATTATATTTTTCGTTCTACCTGTAAGCATTTTGATGTTTATACTTAGAGTTCCATTAGTTAGGTTAACAATTGGCGCAAGAAAGTATTCCTGGGAAGCAACAGTTATGACAGCTTATACACTTGGCTTTTATTGTATTTCTCTTGTTGCTCAATCATTGATACTTGTTTTGGCTAGAGCCTTTTTCGCAATGCATGATACAAAGACGCCATTAAAAATAAGTTTATTTGCAATCTTTGTGAACGCATTTACTGCAATCTTATTTGTAAGGTATATGCATTTAGGAGTTTGGAGCTTGGGTTTTTCATATGCCCTTGGAAGCATTGTTGATGCAGGTTTACTGTTTTATTACTTATCTAATCGGTTAGAAAATCTAGACATAACAAAGTTTATAAATTCAATAAATAAAATTATGCTAGCTTCTGTAATTATGGGTATTGCACTTTATATTCCTTATCGTGCTTTAGATGTTTTAATATTCGACACAACAAGAACAATTGGTTTAATTTTGTTAACTGGGATAGTTTCTGTGATAGCTTTTCTTACTTACATGTCGTGTGCTTGGCTTTTTAAGATTGAAGAATTTAATATGATTATTGTGACTATTGATAATAGATTTTTGAAGAAAGGCTTTTTAAAGTTTCAAGGTCAAGGTTCGGATCAACCGGTTCTGAAATCTGAAGATTAAATTCTGGTATCGTAGTTTTCGTGTTTGCAACGTAAATGCCATAACCAATCCAGGCTATTAAAGTTATTCCAACAATAATTAGTAGTTTAAAAATTTCTTTTGTGTTCATTTATTTAAATAGTAACTTTCGGCGTCAATAGTAAGTTTAACAATGTTATCTCCATATTCCTTTTCTGGGTTTATATCAACTGAATTTATATTAATCGGGGTTAGCAAGTTTTTCATTTCTTCAAACATGACTATTGTGTTCTCATACGTTCCTGTTGCATTAAATTTAATTTTTATTACAGATGGGATTTCATCAAATACGAATTGTATATTGGATATTTGAATATTGTTTTTTGAAGCTACATAATTTATGTTGTTCAAGATTTCAGATTCATTGGGTTTATCAGTTATTGCCTTTTGTAGTAGAGCGAATTCAGCCTTTAAGCCTTCATTGTCAGATTTAATTTGTTCGAGTGCTTTAATTTTTTCTTCAAACTTGAAAGATAGGGATTTATAGTCTTTTGATTTTTGGTTAAGTTCAAATATCAAGATTAATGAAGGTCTTACTACGAACACGCCAAAAAATATTAATGCGCCAAGAGTGATTGTTAGCATTAAATAATCTTCTGTTTTTCTATCTTTTCTGAATGCAGAAAGTCTTCTATCCATAGAAAATATAGATAAATTATTTTTTTGATTTTCACTCATTTAGTGTTACCTCCATAGAAAAAGAATAAGATTTATCTTCTGGAATATACTTACTTGCAGTCAATAAAACATCCTTTACTTGTTTGTCAGATATTAATCCAGTCAAGAATATGCTAAACGAGTCACTTGAATTTGCTATTGCCGAAAATGTCACTTCGCTCTTTGTATATGTAATATTTTCAATTGTAATATCACGTGGAAGACTTCCGGAGAATTTATTGAATCTTTCAGCCCAATTAATTTCATTTAATTTTACTGATTTAATGAGTACCAACTTTTTTTGGATTTGAATGTGTTCTTTTTCAATTTGTGACATGCTAAGTATTTTCGCCTCTTGCTCTGATATTTTTTCGATGGATTTAGATATATCGTTGTCGATTTTTATTCGTATGAAGAAGATTGTGATTACGATTGTTGCTACTACTACGAGAATTTTACGGCCGCTTGCGATTGTCCAATCAAAGACAATCGCAAGCGGCCCACTTTTAGTTTCTTCCTTGTTAAGTAATTCTTCTGGAATAAAATTTATTGGATCAATAGCTTCTGGCATTGCATGAATTCTAGCAGAAGGTTGTATACTAATTCCATTATGAAGGCTTCTAACATAAGGAATTATTGCATCATAGCTCATATTGATCACGGAAAATCGACTTTGGCAGATAGAATGATGGAGCTCACAGGGTCTATAAAAAAAGACTCAAAGACAAAACAACTTCTTGATAGTATGGACCTTGAAAGAGAAAGAGGAATAACAATTAAACTTAAGGCAATTAGAATGAATTATGTTTACAAAGACGAGGCCTATCAATTGAATCTGATTGATACTCCTGGGCATGTTGATTTTGGATATGAAGTTTCAAGATCTCTTGCGGCTTGCGAAGGTGCGATTTTGGTGGTTGATGCAAGTCAAGGTGTTCAAGCTCAAACAATTGTCAATTTAGAAAAAGCTAAGGCCGAAGGTTTAAAAATTATCCCTGTAGTAAATAAAATTGATCTTCCATCTGCCCAAGTTGAATCTTGTGCTTTGGAATTAATTGACCTTGGTTTTAAGGAATCAGATGTTTATTATACCTCCGGGAAAACAGGTCACGGGGTTGAAGATTTGATAAATGGCATTATAGAAAATGTTCCAGCGCCGATAGAGAATGAAAATGATAAAGGAGTTCCAAAAGCCTTAGTTTTTGATTCGTTTTTTGATGATTATCGCGGAGTTATTGTTTTTGTCCGCGTTCTAAGTGGCAATTTTAAATCAACAGATTTTGTTAAATTCGTTGCGGCAAGGTCAGAATCAAAAATTGTTGATATTGGGTTTCTTTCTCCAACAGAAAAGAAGGTAGAGTCAATCAGTTATGGTGAAGTTGGTTTTATTGCAACTGGTCTAAAACATATTGAGGATGCAAGAGTTGGGGATACCGCAACAATTTCAGGGGAAACGCCGACTCCAATTCCAGGATATAAAGTTCCAATTCCTGTTGTGTTTTTAAGTTTTTATCCAGATGACTCTTCTGAGTATCTAAAATTACGCGAAGCTATGGAACGTCTTTCTTTAAATGATGCGGCATTTTCGTTTGAGCCAGAAAGCATTGGTTCTATAGGAAAAGGTTTCAGATGTGGATTTTTGGGACTTTTGCATGCGGATATTATCCGCGAACGAGTTGAACGTGAATTTGGAATTTCTGTTATAACGACTTCGCCATCAGTTAGGTATTTAGTAACGACAACGCAAGGCCTTGAAATGGAAATCAAATCGGCCGCTGAATTTCCGGATATTACTACAATTGCTAAAACGAAGGAACCTTGGGCAAATTTAAGTGTTTATACTCCAGTTAGTTATATGAGCGAAATTATGAATTTGTGCAAAGAAAGGCGTGCGATTTTTCTTGAAACCGTTCAGTTAGATACGAAGCGCGTAAAGATTTCTTATGAAATTCCTTTGATCGAGTTGATTATAGATTTTTATGACAAATTGAAATCAATGTCTTCTGGGTATGCTTCGATTGATTACACTTTAATTGATTATAGAGAATCCTTAGTTTCAAAAATGGATATTTTAATTGGTGGAGATATTGTTGCGCCACTTTCCACTTTAGTCCAAAGACAAAATGCTGAAACTGAAGGGAAGCGAATTGTTGCCAAATTGAAAAGTATTATTCCAAGGCAACAATTCGCGATTTCAATTCAAGCTGCAGTAGGTGGAAAAATTTTGGCACGTGAGGATGTTTCCGCATTCAGAAAGGATGTTACCGGTTATTTATATGGAGGAGATGTAACAAGAAAGATGAAGCTTTTGGAAAAGCAAAAACGCGGAAAGAAACGATTAAAAAGATTTGGAAATATTGATATACCTCAAGATGTTTTTTGGAAAGTTATGGAGAGGTAGTTTTTCCATTTGCGATGGTTACGACTACGATTGGTTCTCTTCCTGTTTCTTTATATAAAAATTGTTGAAGTTTGTTTTCTATCTTTCTAATATCTTTTTTCTCCGAAAGTGATTTTCTAATAGTATTTTTTGCAGATTCCAAAAGTTTTTTAGACCCTTTTATGAAAACAAATCCCCTTGTTATCAATTCTATATTCTGTCCTTGAATTACAACTGCCACCATTCCGTGGTTTGCCATTTGAATTCTATCTTTAAGTACGCTTGCACCAACATCTCCAACTAGATTTCCGTCTACGTAGACTTCTTTTAGTTTTAGTCGATCACCGAGTTGTGCTTTGCCATCTTTAAATACAATGCTTTGGCCATCTAGTAATTGGGCGACATTCCTTTTATCAAATCCGTGTGAATCGATTAGGTTTGCATATGCTCTCATGTGTTTAATGCTTCCTCCAATTGGTATGAAATATTTTGGCCTGACTAGATTTGCAAGAAGGACCATGTCACCTTGGCCGCCGTGGCCTGATACATGAAGGTCATCTTGAATTTCTGAATAATAAACATCGACACCTTTTAAATAAAGTTCATCTATAAGCGCATTTACGGTTGCGACGGAATTTGGAATTGGGTCTGCGGAAAAGATTACGACTGATTTTTCTGATAGTACTATGTTTTTGTGTTCGCCTAAAGCGACGCGCCAAAGACCTGCCTCTTTTTGACCATAGCATCCGGTAATTACGTAAACTAATGTTTCTTGATTGTGTTTGTGCGCGTCGCTCTCATCTATTATTGTATTTTTCGCTTCTTTTATGTATCCCATTTGCTGAGCGATTTCAATTGTGTTTCTTATTGATCTTCCGCTTAAAACAACTTTCCTGCCGAATTTTTCAGCAGCATTTATTGCTTGTTGAATTCTTGAAATATTTGATGAAATTGTTGTGATGAAGACTTGTTTGCCTACAGAATCTTTTAGAACCGTTTCAAATGTTTCTTGTATTTTGCTTTCTGATTCAGTGAATCCTTCTGATGTTGAACCAAGACAATCTGAAAGTAACGCTAGGACTCCTTCTGGCGGCTCGCCTGCAAGGCGAGCCGCCTTCTGTACATCAAAAGGTTTGTCCATTACAGGCGACCAGTCAAATTTAAAATCCGAATTGTGAAAAACTCTTCCTTGAGGTGTGTCGATTGCAAATCCGAGTGTATCTGGTATCGAATGGTTTACCCTAAAAGGAGTCAATCTAAAACATCCAAGTTGAAATGATTGATTAGGGTCAAATGGTTTTACTTTATAATCCCCTAAACTTGTATATTCTTCTAATGATTTTTCAATTAATGCTTTGACAAATGGGACAGCATAAACATCAAACTTATGTTCTTGAAGCAAGTATGGCAAAGATCCTCTATGATCTTCGTGTCCATGAGTTATTACAACTCCACGAACTTTGTGTCTGTTTTCTAAAACGTATGTAAAATCTGGGATTGTAACGTCAACTCCAGGGGTTTCCATGTCTGGAAATCCAATTCCGCAGTCCATTACTAAAATGTCGTTTCCGCATTCATAAACATACATATTTTTTTGAACTGTTGTCGTTCCGCCGATTGGTATAATCTTTAAAGATGGTCTTTCGCTTATATTCATATTAAGTTTGTTTTCTCTATAATATCAGGTATTTTCAAAAAGTCCTCAATAAGCTGTATTTTCATTGATGGATTTCTAAGACCTGCGGCTGGGTGATAAAGAGGATATAACGTATATTTACCCAATTGGTGTGGTTTGCCATGAGACATGGAAATAGTCGCATTTGGTAAAAAGTAATTCATGGAAAACCTTCCAAGCGTAATAATAATTTTAGGATTAATAGCTTCTAGTTGCCTTGTCAGAAACGCTTTGCATGTGGAAATTTCTTCTGGGCTCGGGTCTCTATTATCTGGAGGCCTGTGTTTAATAATATTTCCTATCCACACGTCATCACGACTCAATCTTATTTGTCCAAGCAAAAAATCTAACAATTTTCCAGATCGCCCAACAAAAGGGACTCCCTGTTGGTCTTCATAAAACCCTGGAGCTTCTCCAATAAAAACAATATCTGCATTCGGATTTCCACTTCCAGGAACTGCTTGTATTGCAGATTTACATAATGCACATTTAGTGCAGGCGGAGATTTCTTTTCTAATTTTTTCAAGTTCTGAATTACTCATTTTCCGTAATTGTATCCCACTCAGTCTTCATAAGAATTGTACGTCTAAAATACTCTTGAGCATATAGTAGGTCTTTTTCTTCTGCTTTTTTTAGTTTTTCTGCAATTGCGATCGAAATAATTCTGCTATGGCTACCATATGGATACCGATTTGAAAATGCATCATATAATTCCTTTGCCATTGAGATATGAAGTTTTTTAAATTCCATACCTCTTGCACCGTGTATTATTTTATCTGCTAGTTTACTCATGTTTTCCATTAATTGATTATACCTTTTGAAAATTACAGGAGCTTTAAATATTCTTAATCTATTTGTAATCGTTTTTTAAATTCATCTGAGTATTATTGTCGTTATGACAAAGTATGCAGCTCCTTTTGGCTATGTGTTTTTTTTGTGGTGCCATTGAATGGAACCTTGGTGTTTACTGGTAGCCACCAGTGGCCACCGAGTGGCTACTGGGTGGCACCACTAAAATTTTGTATGGCGAATCCCGAAAGAAAAGAAAATCCCCGTTAGTACGTTGTTTTTCTTTCTTAACGGATTCCATGTAAAATCAAGACATGTTAATTAGGCGCATTGAATTAGAGAATTTTAGGAGTCATAAAAAATCCAGATTTGAATTTTCAAAAAATGTAACAATTATTGTTGGTCTAAATGGTTCAGGAAAAACTAATTTGTTGGAATCTATTGCTTTGCTGTCTTTGGTAAAGCCAGTTAGAGGCGGTCTTGAAGCGGATTTGATTAATATTGATTCTAATTTCTCTAGAGTTGTCGGAATTTATGAAGACTGTGATGGTGATGAGGTGAAGTTAGAGGCCATTTTAAATAAGAAGCCGGATTCAAATAGAGTTGTTAAAACTTTTAAGGTTAATGGGGCGCAAAAAACAGCTGTTCAGTTTGTCGGGCAGTCGAAGGTTGTGTTTTTTGCGCCAGAGGATATCCGTTTGGTAGCAGGTTCTCCTTCTAGGCGCAGAGATTTTATTGATCGGATTTTAAGCCAAGTTCATTATGATTATCATAAGGCTCTATTAAAATATGAAAGAGTTCTAAAACACAGAAATAAAGTTTTAGAACATGGTCATGAGGCACAGCTTTTAGTTTGGGATTCTCAACTTTTGGGGTCAGCTCAAGTTGTTCAAAATTATCGAAAGAAATTTTTTAGTTTTTCAGATCAAAATTTAAAAGATATTAGTGTTAATTTATTTAGCGACGGCTTTTCGCTCTCAACGCAATATATTCCAAGCGTTTTGTCTCAAGATAGTTTATTAAGATCCAGACAAAGAGATTTATTGTATGGGACTACTCAATTTGGGCCACATCGAGACGATTATTCATTTATATTGAAGAACCATCACGTTTTAGATCTAAAACACTATGGTTCGAGAGGACAGCAGAGAACCGGCGTTTTATGCATGAAGATTTTGGAAGATAAATATATAAAAGAAAATTCAAAAGTGTCACCGATTTTGCTTTTAGATGATATCTTCAGTGAGCTTGATGAAAATTACAGAAGCGCAATCGAAAATGTAATAAATTCGAATCAAACAACAATTACAAGTGCTGATATTAATTCCATACCTGACAGCATAAAAAATAATGCTAAGATTATTACACTATGACATCCGACGAAATACGCAGACGTTTTTTAGATTATTTTGTTAAAGTTTTAGCCAGGGAAAACATGGAACATATCGAAGTTCCATCTAGCTCTTTAATTCCTGAAAATCATCCGACGTTACTTTTTACTAATTCAGGAATGGTCCAATTTACGCCTTACTTTCTCGAAGAGAAGGATCCTGTTTCCGATTTTGGATCTAAAAGATTATGTTCCGCCCAGAAATGTATAAGAACTGGAGATTTGGATATTGTTGGCATAAGCAAATATCACAATACATATTTTGAGATGTTGGGGAATTGGTCAATTGGCGACTACGGTAAAAAGGAAGCCGTTAAATTTTCTTTTGACCTTTTGACAAATAAAGATTATGGGTTTGGACTGGATCCAAGCCACTTTTATCCAACTGTTTTTGCCGGAAATGAAGATGCTCCAGAAGATTTGGAAACGATAGAAGCGTGGAAATCTGTAGGAATTCCAGAAAGTAGGATCCCAAGACTTCCAGCTAGTGAAAACTGGTGGGCTCCAGGGCCTATTGGCCCTTGCGGTTCATGTACTGAAGTGCTCTATGACAGAGGTCCTGAATATGGACCAGAAGAAGAAGTTCCAGGTATGACTGATAATCCACGTTATCTTGAAATATGGAATGCTGGTGTATTCATGCAATTCAACCGTGACGAATCGGGGAAATTAGTTCCACTTGCCAAGTTGAGCGTTGATACAGGAAGTGGGCTTGAAAGATTGTCTGTACTTTTACAGAATGTCGATAGTAATTATGAAACAGACCTCTTCCGTCCGATTATTGAAAAAATCGCTTCTTTGTCTGTTTCACCTGTTGATGTAAGGAAAGTCGAAATAAAAAGTTCGATTCAGCGAGTTGCTGATCATATTCGAGCATCGACCTTTTTGATTGTCGAAGGTTTATACCCTTCGAATAAAGATCAGGGATATGTTTTGCGAAGACTTATAAGAAGGATCTTTGATGAATGTGTTTGGAAACTTGATATTGATAGCTCTAAGATTATTGAGATTCTTCCAACTGTTATAGAGATAAATAAAGAAAGATACCCAGAACTTGATAAGCTAGATTTTATTACAGGAGTTTTCAAAACAGAAATTGATCAATATAAACTAGCTTCCGACCGAACGCGATCATTTATTATTAAAAACTATGTAAAAAAGGGCATAAAAGAAGTTATTAATCCTTTTGATATTTATCAGTCTCAAGGAGCTTCAAGAGATTTAATTGAAAATCTTGCTAATGAGCAAGGCATTAATGTCGATTTTAGCAATTTTGATAATGATGTCGCGTCTCATCAAGATAAATCAAGGTCAAATATGTCGCAAAGATTTAAAGGTGGTCTTGGTGATCATTCAGAGGAAACAACTAAGCTTCATACTGCTACACATCTTTTGCATCAGGCTTTGCGAGAAGTTTTAGGCGATCACGTTCATCAGATGGGAAGTAATATAACTCCTAAAAGACTTCGCTTTGATTTTTCACATGATAAAAAAATGACTGATGAAGAAATTAAAAAGGTTGAACAAATTGTTAATCAAAAGATTAAGGAATCATTAACAGTAAATAAAGTAGTAATGTCAAAATCAGAAGCAGAAAAAACTGGCGCACTTCATTTTTTTGCTGATAAATATACTGATGAAGTTAGCGTTTATTTTATTGGCGATTCTATTGAAAATGCTTGGTCAAAAGAGTTTTGTGGAGGTCCTCACGTGAAAAATACATCCGAGATAGGTGGTTTTAAGATTATTAAAGAGGAATCTGTTGCTAAGGGTGTAAGGCGGATCAGGGCTACTAACGTTTTGTAACCATTGTGTTAGACTTTGTCTGTGAAACTGCCAAAATCGAAAGCTAAAAAAAATGGATATGTCGTTTTGGATTTTTCTCCAACTTCTTTAAAAACTCTTTCATTTGAGCAAAATTCAGATTCAAAAAAATTAAGCTTAAAAGGCTTCTCAATTGCTGATAGTTATAAAGATTTATTAAGGAAGGAAGTTGTAACAAATTCCGTCAAGGAATGTATTTCACAATCGAATTTAGATATTGACGACGCAATCATTGGCCTAAGTGGTCCAGAAGTTTTTGGCTTTACTTTAATTGCAAAAGTTAAAAGAAAAAAGCCAGATATTCAAATTACGGAAAAAGAAATTCAAGAAAATTATGACCAAGTTAGAGATGCGTGCTATGAGCAAGCTAAAAAGAAATGGGCGTATTGGTCAGCCGATGATGATGGTTTTGAACCGTTAGATTTAGTTGTGACATCTGTACAAATAGATGAGAAATTGATTTCTGAACCAGTTGGTTTGACGGGTGAATTTGTGAGGATTAGTGCGTTTTGTTCGTATTCAAATAAAAAGTATTATAAATGGATTTTGAATCTGATTTCTGATTTAAAGTTCGCATCCGTAACTGTTACGACTACTATTTATTCGGAATCAAAGAATTTAAGCGAAAGTTCTAAAAATTTTATTCTTGTCGATCTTGGCAAAGATTACACAGATGTAGCCGTTGTATTTGGCAAAAATATTATACAATCGAGATCATTTGAAATCGGCGGTAGCTATTTTACTAGACATCTAATCGATAAAATTGGTGGAGATTATGTAGCGGCAAATTCAAAAAAAGAAGCTTATTCACTTGAAACTTTAGACGAAGCCTCAATGGATAAATTTGGTGACTTCTTGTATGATGCAGGCAAAGTTTGGAGAACTGCATTTGCAGCTGCTTTAGATTCTATGGTTGGCATAAAAAGTTTCCCCCAAAAGATCTATTTAAGTGGAGGAGGTTCAATGTTACCTGTGATACAAGAGATACTTCTTGAAGATCATTGGAGAAAAGCAGTTCCGTTTGCAAATGATATAGAGATTATTACGACAACAGGGAAATCTTTAGAAGAAAATATATCAGACGAGATTAATATTTTAAAAGGTTCTAGAATGTTTGTTTCAGGAACCTTAGGCGTTATTAAGTTAGAGTTAGACCAAGCAGATGAATTATAATTTCACAGCAGACGAGAAAACTGAAATGAATGATTTGATAAGTGCAGTTGAGGATGCAAAAGAAGCGGATATAAAAATTCTCTTCAAGAAAAGGTCAAGCATATATTTAAAATCACTTAATTTAAGGATCCTTCAGAAACTTGCTAGCGAGAAAAACAAAACAGTGACTTTTGATGTTGAAAATCAATCGCATAAGGATTACATCGATGCTGTTAATGGTGATTTTATGGAATCAGCTGATGATGCTGTCGATTTGAATATGAATACAAAGATGGAGTCTGTGAATAAAACAAGTCTGATAGCCAAATTATTCAATATGCGTAAAAAGTTTGATACTTCTGATGATTCAAAATCGAAAAAAAAAGGCGTTAAAATCTTGATTTACATATTTGTATTTTTATTTATTTTTGTTGGTGGAGTATTTGCTTTGTGGTGGTATATGCCGTCTGCGTCAGTGAAAATTACAGTAGATTCTCAAATACTTGTGAAAATTTTAGATGTAAAAGCTGATCCATCGGCGACGGAAGTCTCAATTGAAAACTCTACAATTCCTGCAATAAACGTTGACGTTACGGTGACAGAATCTCAAACTATTCCTACAACTGGAAAGAAGGAAGTTGGAGATAATGCTAAAGGAAAAATCACATTTTATAACAAAACGAATGATGTAATTACTTTAAAGAAAGGAACTATTGTTAAATTTATTTCAACTGATAAAGAAAGTTTGAAATACGAAACTCAAGAAAATATCGATGTTTCGGCGCAAGTGACGACAGAAAATCCACCAAATAGTTCCACTACTGAGTACGGAAGCAAAGAAGCAAATGTAAAAGCAGTTTCTTTTGGGGAAAAATATAATCAAGATTCTGGTGAAAAATTTGATGTCGATGGATATGATACTGACAAATTAATTGCTGAAAATAAAGACAAATTAGACGGTGGAACCTTAAAAGAATTAAATGTAGTTACGCAGGCAGATATGGATGGTTTAAAGCGAGCTTTGGATGAATTCATAAAAACAAAAGTTGTTGAAGCTCTAAATAAGAAAGTTGTATCAAGTCAAATATTCCCTGAATCTTCGGCTGAATTCACTACTATCTCCGGCGTCTTTGATAAGAAACTTGACGAAGAAGGCGATGAGCTTACATTAACTATGGCAACAAAAGGCGTTGGCATCGTATATGATCAAAGTATTTTAGACCAAATTGTTTCGGAGCTTATAAAAACTGTTGTTCCATCTGAATATAGTCTTGATAGTGGAAAACCAGAATATGAAGTCGCAACGACAAAAGCAAAAGCTGGAACAGGAATTGTCGACCTTCAAATCAAACTAAGAAGTTATATTACTCCAAATCTTGATGAAAAAAAGATGATTTCTGATATGGTTGGCATGAAATTAGATCAAGCGCAAAGTTATTTAAATTCAATTTCGAGTATTAAAGGATTTGAGATTTCCTTAAGCCCACAGATGCCACCAATTCTTCAGACGATGCCTCATATTTCAAAAAATATCGAAATCATAATTGATAAAAAATAATATGAGAATACTTGGAATTGATTATGGCGAAAAAAATATCGGAATTGCAATTGGTGTTAATGATATTGTTGAACCTTTTGGAGTTTTCAAATTCGATATAGAAAAATCAATTCTTAAAATTGTGGAGGATGAAAGAATTGATGCAGTAGTCATTGGTTTGCCGTTTATAAAAGGGGAGTCAACTAAGGCGTCCCCAAAAGCTAAAGCTTTTGGGGACGCCTTAAAGGAAAAACTTCCTAACAAAGTTAACCTTTTTTATGTTGATGAGTTTGGAACGACAAATGAGTCAAATGATATTGCATTGGCTTCTGGTGTTTCCCAAAAAAGAAGAAAAGTTGATGATGCAATAGCTGCGTGTCAGATTATAAAAAGATTTATCGAAGACTTTCCTTTGTCCAATTTATAAGTTTTGTTGTGTCTCCAAATCTATCTTCTGATCCCAAGACTATTATTAGGTATTGGCTTGATTTATCTTCATAAAGGTATATTAGACATTCTCTGGCTCCAGTTGTGAAGCCTGTTTTTACTCCGACAGTTCCTGGGATTGTAAAAAGTAAATCGTTTGTATTTTTTATTTTATAAGTCCTATTTGTGTTTGTTAAAGATACTAGCTTGACTTCTTTTGTTCCTACAATTTTTCTAAAGACTCCATATTTAAGACTGTACTTTGTTAGCTTTTCTAAATCATTGACTGTTGAAAGTTGAATTTTATCTGAATCAAGACCAATTGGGTTTTCAAATATTGTTTTTTCCATTCCAATTTCATTAGCTTTTTGATTCATTTTATCTATGAAATCGGTTTCATTATATAAATTGGCAAGTGCACACGCAGCATCTGCCCCTGATCTTACTAAAAGTCCATACAAAACGTCTTCTAATGAAAGTACGTCTCTTGCTACAAATCCGACTTTGCTTGCGTTTATGTTTGTACATTTTGCTGGAATATAAACCGGCTTTTCCAAGTCATACTCATCCATTGCTACCATTGCTGTCATGACTTTTGTAACAGACGCAGGAGGAAGAGGAAGGTCTGGGTTTTTTGTATAGATTGTAGAATCATTTTTCATGTCAAATATTCCGTATGCTTTTGCTGAAACTTCTGGAGGCTCAATTTTATATCTTGGGTTTTCGTCAATTGTATTTGCCGCGGCATCAGATATACCCAAAACTTCTGGCGGATTTTGATCTACAATAATTTGCGTAGGTATTTTCTCTTGGCCTTTTGTTAAATTTCCTGCGGTGAATGAAGCTACCATTAATGTGGCCACCAAAAACGAATATACATACTTATGGGCTGTGATTTTATTTCTTTTAAATCTATGCTTTGTTTCTGGTTGCTCTTTTGGAGCTGGCAGCATTTTTATTTCCTCGCTAATTTTTCTTTGTTCTTTTACTTCTTTTTCGGCAAATTTACCAAGTGTTGGTTTTACTATTTTGACCCAGTCGCCAGTGTTCATCCTGATGCTGATTTTATGATCTCCTGCATTAAATTCGATTTCGTTGGTTCTGATAATTCCTGCTTCGACAAAAACTTGAACCTCCGGCTCGAATAAATTCCCAAATGGCGCAACGGCGCCTGGTTTTACTCCAGAAACTTTTTCTACATCTTCGCTTGAGGCCATTTTTAAATTCTCAAATCCAAAACGTGCTTTAAATTTTTCTTTATCGACACGTTTAGTTCCTTGTATTACAAGTTGCAGGAAAATCTTTTCATTTTGGCCGGACCTTTTTCCAGAGAAAATAAGTGCTTTTGCGCCTTCTTCTGGATTTCCTCCGCGTATTTTGGCTGCTTCTTCGCTTGTGAAAACCGCTTCGTGTCTGAGCTCATTATAATTTATTTTTTTAGAATCAAGTGTTTTTTTGATTTTGGAATATAAAGAAGGCATCCTAGTTATTATACAATTTTAAATCCTTAATTTTTACCTCAATTTTAGTATTACCATTCCATGTGTTTTGGGAAAGATTAAAGACGACGTCTATGGCTTGGCCATTTTCAAGTGAGTTTGATAGGCTTCCTTTCCCAAAAGCGAGGCCTGTGAATTGATTGCCCAATTTATCTTTTAGAAATAGTTTTAGATGATCGTTTTCTTTTCCAAATCTTGAAAAATTTGCCACTGTAATATTTTTTGTGCAAAATACTGGTTCGCGGTTCCCAACTCCAAATGGTTTTAGTTTGTAAATTTCATTGAGTGTTTCTAAATTTATTAAAGTTGGATTTATTAGAGCGTCGATTTTCAAAGATTTTTTGAAAATCGACGCATCCCATTCATCAAGAGACGAAAGTTTTTCTTTTAATTCCTGGATTTTTGAAGGTTTTATGGAAAAGCCGGCGGCCATTTCATGGCCGCCGAGTCCTTCAAAAAGTTCACTAAATTTTCTTAGTACGTCAACGATTGAAATTCCAGGTATTGATCTTGCAGATCCTTTAGCAATGTCATCTTTTTCATTTATTGCAATTGCGATTCCTGGTCTGTAATATTTTTGTGTTAATTTCCCTGCGACAAGTCCTATTATTCCTTCGTGGTAGTTTGTGCTTGATGTAACTATAAAATTCTTTACTACTCCTTCAGAATTTTCCTTTTCGATTTCGTTTATTGCGGCAAATGTGTCGGTTATTGTTTTTTCTTGCCTTTGTGAATTTAGCGAGTTTAATTTTTTGGAAAGGACCATAGCTTGTTCCATTGAATTTGTTGATAAAAGTCTTAGTGAATCCATCGCGTCTTCCATTCTTCCTGTTGCGTTGAGTCTTGGTCCGATTTGCCATCCTGCTTCATATTCTCCGATTTGATCTTTTATTAATGCGATTTGCGAAAGTGCATTAATTCCAATTGGCATATTTAGATTTAATTCTAAGAGTCCATGTTTAACGATTGATCGATTAAATCCAATTAGAGGTTGAAGATCGCAGATTGTCCCAAGTGCGGCGAGGCCCAGTTTTTTTATTGATGTTTCTGGTGAAAGTTCGTTTGCGAGTATCCACGCTATTCCTGCACCCGTTGCATTTGTTGTGTGAATGATTTCATCTGCTTTTGGAAGCTTTCCGTGTGATTCGTGATGATCAGTGATTATTACTTTATATCCGAGTTTTTTGGCTTCTAAAACTTCCTTATTTGAAACTATGCCACAGTCGACCGTTATTAATAAGGGTAGCCCTTGTTTTGAAGGGGCTACCCTTATAGCAGAGAGACTTTTTGAACTTAAACCGTATCCATCATCGAATCTGTTAGGTATGAAAGGCCTCACATTTTTGTATTCGAGGTCTTCGTATATTGTCTTCCAAAGTATTGCGGTCGCAGTTTGTCCGTCTACGTCATAATCACCGTGAATAATTATTTCCTCATTATCTTTTATTGCATCCAGTATTATGTTTTTTGCTGGAATTACGTGTTCCTTTATAAGTGCAACCATTTCTTTATAGCTTTTTATAAACTCGCTGGGAGCTTTTGGTTCAAGAAATCCTGAAATGTCTTTGATTTGCCTATTTCCTAAAACTATTTTAGTGATATCTTCTGTCATATTGATTTGAGATTTGTTTAGTA
>Ga0210057_1000754_pt1 | contig 52786 bp, 76 predicted proteins | sample CryGeyCG2114_010_2_FD_183968 | JGI IMG/M metagenome (GOLD analysis project Ga0210057, IMG submission 183968) | Groundwater microbial communities from aquifer - Crystal Geyser CG10_big_fil_rev_8/21/14_0.10 (SPAdes) (version 2) | ecosystem: Environmental > Aquatic > Deep subsurface > Groundwater ...
TTGGAGATGGAAGAGCATTGGATGAAGTAAGAAAATATGTCTTATCACAAGGGAGAGATGCAAGTCAATTGACTTTATTCGAATTCGGTTAGATACCCCACAGCTTGCTGTGGCTGGGAGTTTTATTCTCTATCTAAATATATTAAAACACAAAAAATATTGCGGGCAGGATGAGGCAGCCCATGAGCTGGGTTCTTCTGACATTAAGCTGAATTGCTGTTATTCCAAGAAGAGTTGAGGAAATTAAGACAAGAATGCCTAGGGGCTTAGAGATTATTAAGACTATGATAAAAATAAAAATTAATATTGCTGCACTAATTTTTGTATAGCTGAATTTTGTTATGTTTTTTGCGAATAGTTTTGCGAAGAAAAGTGTGGAAAAGCTTGCAAGAATTCCTGAAATGAGAACTACAGAGAGGATTACTAACAACAATTTTGGAGATAGCGGGGTTAATTGGCCTATGAAAACAGCTGAACCTGTTCTTGCTTTGTCTATTGCATAGAGAGTTACAAATGAGAGAGACATTGTAATTATGTTTATGCTTCCAATAAGGAAGAGAAAATCCTGTTTTTCTATTTTTTTAAGAAATTCACATGAGATAATCGCAGCTTGGTTTGAGCCAAGTCCTGGCAGGAAGCTGCATAACGGGGAGACAAAGATGCTTGCTAAAGTTGTTCTTATGTTTTTTTTGGGTTCTGGTTTTGAAATCTCTTGTTTTGGGATTTCAATTTTTTTTGAGATGCTCGTTATAAGTGTTGAGCAACCGAAGAGCCCGGTTAAAAGAGGGAGAAGGGGCTGTTGTATCGGGAGGTTCATGCTTGCTACTCCCAGGAATCCAGAGAACATAAAAATGAGAAAGGCAAGAAATTTATTTTTGTCTGAAATAATTAGGAAGAGGGAGATTATTGAGAGGATTAGGAACATATAACTACTGATAATTCTGTAAACTTTTGGAAGAATAAATATAAAAACTGGTGTGATTAGAACAGCGAGGACTAATCCAGTCAGGCAACCTTTCAAGGAATGAATTACTGCCTCATACCCTTTTCCTTCTTTTAGCATTTGGTGCCCTGGCAGGACAGAGAGAGCAGAGTCTTCATCTGGACAGCCAAGAAAAATTCCGGGGATGAAGTCTAAAAAATTATGGGTGATTGATAGAGAGACCACAAACGCTGTTAATACTATGGTCGGAATATTAAGGTTGTAACCTACTACACTTGACAGAAAGACGATTACAAGATTTATGTGGACTCCGGGAATAAGGCCTGTGAATGTGCCAGCAATTACACCAACGATAAGCGCAATAATAAGCTCGATTATCATTTTATTGTGTTGGATTCCAGAAACTTTCTAAATTTTTGAGCCTTTGGTTTACTTGTTCACGAATTTTCAACCAATTTCTTGTTTAGTTTATTTATTATGATTTCTAACCATTTTATTTCTTCATCAGAAATCTCTTGTTTATTTAATTCCTCAATAACTCTCTGTGCCCAAGATTCTACTTCTTTTTGAGACATTTTATTTAAGGTTAAATCATAGGGTTCAATTTCTTTATCTAAGTCAATTAAACCATATTTTGCGGAGAGAATAAAGATTTTATCGGGATTTAGTGAAGATGCATACTTCAAATTGAATTTAAATAAAGGGCTTATATAGAAATCTCGCACTTTACATTTCTCTTTTTGTTTTTTGCTAACACATGAAATCAAAACAACTTTACTCATTTTTCTTTAATGGTTTAATATTATTTAATCCTATCGCCTTAGTTTTTGGATTCTAGGCAAGGAATAGCATCTATATAAAATGAAAACAGAAAGATTTAAAAGTAAGGAAATTCTTACTTATTCATGGAAACTAAAATAATTAAAGTAACGGACAAGGGGCAGATATCAATTCCTATTGAGATTAGAAAATCTATTGGAATAAGTGTGGGTGATGAATTAATTGCTGTCCGAAGTGGAGAGACTCTTTGCCTGAAAAAAATAAGAAAAGATGATTTTAAAGATTTATTAAAACATTCTGAAAAAGTCGCAAATAAATTGTGGGATAATAAAGAGGATGAAATCTGGGATAGTGTTTAATCAAGGAGACATTTTAATTGTACCTTTTCCTTTTTCTGATTTAACTTCAGTAAGGCAGAGACCTGTTTTGGTATTATCAAAAAAAGAATATAATGAGAAATGCGAAGATATTGTTACTTGTGGAATTACTTCTAATCTAAAAGATTCTAAATATTCTGTATTGATTGATAATCCTGATTTGATAGAAGGCAATATTCCTGTTAAGAGCAGGATTAAAACAGATAGGTTATTTACTTTAGAACAGAGCATTATAATTAAGAAGATGGGAATGGTAAACAAAGGAACTTTTAGCAAGGTAAGAAAAGAATTTATTAATTTGATTTAAAATCATCGCCCTATCGCCTTTAATTTTGGGTTTTAGCATTATTGGATTTGTTTCCTTTGTTTTACTCTTATTTTGCGCAATGCATTTGTCATTACCTTTGAAAAATTAATTTTTTCATCGAAGTGCTGTGTGTTCGAAAGCATGTGAATGTGCCAGTGAAAACCCCCCCAACAATTGCAGTTAGTAATTCAAGAAACATTTTTTGATTTTATCAATATTTATCTGAAGCTGATTGTTGTATTTTGAGAGCTTGCCTATTACCTCTATTGTTTGGTTTTCCTGCAGTCTTGTTCTTTCAAACAAAACTGCTTCTATGATTCCTGAAGAATCCTGGATTGTTAGAATTGTTATCTGGCTTTTTTGTTGTATTTTTATCAGCTGTCCCTGAATTTTTACAAGGCTGTCAAGCTGAATTGGATTTAATTGATTTATCTGCGTGAGTTTTGGTTCAATGATTAACGAAAGGATAAGAAGAATGAAAATAAAAACAAATGAGATGATTAAAAGAAGTTTGTCAATCATAATTTTAAGGTGTTTTTGCCTAATTTAAATTTTTCTGACAGAAAGTTTATTAAAGTGTTCTTTTCTTGTTTTTTAATGGGTAGGTTTAAACTTGCGTTTAGAAATGCAGTTGATTTAATCACTGAAAATGAATTAAGAAAACTTCTCCTTGATAAGAAACAACCTGTTGCATATTACGGGATTGCTCCAACTGGTCCGGTCCATATAGGATACTTTGCAACTCTTGGAAAAATATTTGATTTTATGGAAGCTGGAATTAAGACTAAGATTTTGATTGCAGATATTCATGCAGCATTAGATGATTTAAAAACTCCATGGGGAGATATAGGCAAGAAAGCAGAGTATTATAAAAAATGCATTGAACTTTCTTTTCCATGGAAAACTAAACCAGAATTTATTTTAGGAAGCGATTATCAGCTTGGAAATGATTATATGCTTGATGTTCTTGAATTATCAAGCATGGCTACAATCACCAGAGCAAAGAGGGCTGCAAGCGAGGTAACTAGAATGAAAGATCCGAAGGTTTCTGAATTAATTTACCCAGTTATGCAAGCATTAGATGAGCAGTATCTTGATGTTGATATTCAGCTTGGAGGAATTGACCAACGGCATATAATGGCTTTCGCAAGAGAGTATCTTCCAAAGTTAGGATATCGCCCAAGAATAGAATTAATGATGCCTTTGATGGTCGGTTTAAAGGGTCTTGGAGTGAAGATGTCTGCAAGCATCCCGGAATCTTGCATTAAAGTTCATGATTCTGAATCAGTGATAAAAAAGAAAATTGGAAATGCTTATTGTCCAGAAGGAAGTGTTAAAGGCAATCCTATTGCCCAGATTTGCAAGTTTATTATTTTTGTAGTTGATGGAAAATTAAAGCTCGAAAGGCCCATCAAATTTGGAGGAGATGCAGAATTTAAAGATTATGAAGAATTTGAAAAAGCATATCTTGCTAAGAAAATTCATCCTCTTGATTTAAAAAATGCAGTTTCTTCTGCTTTAGTAAGAATTTTGAAGAAACCAAGAGAGTATTTTGAGAAACATAAAAAAGAACTCGAAAAATTTAATGATGAAAGATTTCTAAATTAATTTTGTTGTTTGAATTGAGTGAAAGTTTTTAAGGAACAAGATTTAAAAAGGCATCAACCATATTTTTTTAATAAAAGAGTAAAAAGATGAAAAAAATGAGATTTTTTGTCTTGTCAGGAATGAAATTCCTGAGCACTATCAAAGTTTTAAACTTTGAAGCATTAAATTTGTAAACAAATTTAAGATGAAAAAATGTATTTATTGCAAAACTGAAATTCCAGAAGAGTGTGTTGTAGATTTTTGTGAAAGTTGCGGACATAAAGTTTGGGGTCCAAGAATGTTCAAGGCAATTATCCAGAATATGGAGAATGCAAGAGCTAAGGGGGAATTTGATTAGTTCTTCAGCCTAAATTCAATTATATCTTTATCTTTTAATCGATGAGACGGACCTACTTTTTGATTTGTGAACTTGCTTGATGGACCGGTTATAGTTGTCTCTTTGATTTTTTCTGAGAAACCATGGAAAATTTTGTCTGCTGCATCTTTTACTTCTGCTCCAATGTCCAGGATTACTGGCTCTTTGTCTGCAGGTTTTCCGGGTTGTTTAGTGTATATTCTTATTTTATCGAAACTTTCCCAGATTTTCTTTTTAAGAATTTCTATATTTTCATTTGTTTTGCATGAAACTATCACAAAATTATATTTTTTTGTGGAGAGGTTAGCATGAACCTTTCTTTTTTCAGAGGCTGTAAGAGCATCTGATTTATTGAAAATTATTATTTTTCTCCCCACTGCTCTTTGCAAGAATGGAAATATTTTTTCCAAGTCCGAAATCTTAGTGATTATTACAAGAAGAGTATCAGCTGTATTAATTATTCCCTGGTCGGTATATTCTGATTCAAGCGCTGGAAGGTCTATCAGCTGAATTCTAACATTTTCATAATTCATTGTTCCAAGAACAGGCATTTTTGTCGTGAAGTCATAACTTCCAATTATTGGCTTTGCATTAGTCAGGCAGGAGATTAAAGAAGATTTTCCAGAGTTTGTAAGCCCAATAAAAACTGCCTGCATATCTTCTTTTTTTATGCCTTCTTTCCCTCTTTTCCCTCTTTTCTTTTTCTCTTCAAGCCGTTCTTTAAATTTTTTATATCTTGCCTTTAAATCTGCCCTTAAATTTTCCCCTCCTTTGTGGCTGGGAGCAAAGCGTATCATCTCTTCTAAGGCAAGAAGTTTTTCATCATCTGTTTTAGACTCACTGAATTTCTTTTCAGCAGAGATATATTCTGGATTTGCATTAATTGGCATAGAGTTTTTAAACAATAGAAGTTTAAAAATTTGATGAAACTCGGAGTTTTATTTTCCGGCGGGAAGGATTCGACTTATGCTGCATATCTTGCGGTCAAATCAGGATATGAACTTAGCTGTTTGATTTCAGTCAGCTCTGAAAAATTAGACAGCTGGATGTTTCATACCCCCAATATCGGGCTGGTGGGCAGGCAGGCAGAGGCAATGGGGGTTCCGATTATTGTGCAAAAAACTCACGGAAACAAAGAAGAGGAACTGGGGGATTTGGAAAAAGCAATTAAGCAAGCTATTAAAAAGTACAAGATTGGAGGAATTGTAACAGGGGCTGTTGAGTCTGTTTATCAGGCCAGCAGGATTCAGAGCATTTGCAATAGGCTAAAAATTGAGTGTTTTAATCCATTATGGCAAAAAATTCAGGTAGAATTGCTTGAAGAACTAATAAAAAATAAATTTAAAGTTGTAATTGCAGGAGTATTTGCCTACCCTTTTGATAAGGGCTGGGTCGGACAAGAAATAGATTTAGGATTTGTAGATGAAATTTCACAGCTAAACAAAAAATATAAAATAAACCCTGCCGGGGAAGGGGGAGAGTTTGAGAGTTTTGTTTTGAATTGTCCGTTGTTCAAAAAGGAGCTAAAGATTCAAAGCAAGAAAATATTTGGGGAGGGAAATTCGTGGAAGATGGAGATAGCTTTAAAATGATTTTAATAGTTAATGTTTGCAGGGAAAAATTGCATTATTTGGAGTTTGTAAAACCAATAACAGATATTTTTGAGGAAAATAATAAACCTTATTTTGTTAAAGATTACAAAAAAATTACAAAAAAAGATTTGCAGAGAGCTGACAAGGCAGTTATTTGCGGGACGAGCTTAATGGACGATGAATTTATAAATAATTTGCCAAAGTTTGCATGGGTTAAATTCTTTGATAAACCAATTTTGGGGATATGTGCAGGCATGCAGGTTATTGGATTGATGTTTGGAAGCAAATTAAGGAAAAAAACGGAGATTGGTTTTTTTAAGGAGGAGTTTAAGAGGGTGTTTTTGGGGATGGAGAGGAAGCAAGAGGTTTACCATCTTCATAATTTTTATGTTTCCCTCCCAAGAGGATTTGAAAAGTTTACTAAATCTGAGGTTCCTCAGGCAATAAAGCATACTGAAAAAGAAATATACGGGGTTTTATTTCATCCAGAGGTCAGACAAAAAGATTTAATAAACGTATTTGTTAAATAATTGAGAGATAAAAGAGATGGCTGAATTTTATAAAAAGAAACTGAAAAATGGATTAACAGTTTTATTTGAAAAAAGAAGTTTGCCAGTAGTATCTATTTCTGCCAGCGTGAATATGGGTGCCGCATTTGAAAATGAGAAAAACAAAGGTATGTCTCATTTTATGGAGCATCTTATGTTTAAGGGAACTAATTCAAGAAGCCAAGAAGAGATTGCAAGGGAGATTGAGAAAAAAGGAGGAGTTCTTAATGCTTATACCAGTGAGGAAATTACAAGTTACTGGAATAAACTGCCAAGCAGGCATATCTTTACTGGAATAAGTATTGCATCTGATTTGATTTTGAATCCAAAGTTTGATGCTGTAGAATTTGAAAAAGAAAAGAAAGTCATAGTTGAAGAGATTAAGATGTATCATGACAGTCCAGGAAGACACGTTTATGACAAGATTAAGGAGATGCTTTATAAGAAACCATTTGGCATGTCCATTGCAGGAACAGAGCAAATTATAAATGGGATGACTCGGCAGGGGATTGTAGATAGTTTTGAAAGCATTTATACTTCCGATAGTATGGTGCTTGCAGTTGTGGGTGATGCGGATTTTGATGAAATTTGCAGGCAGGCTGAAAAGATATATCCCAAAAAAACAAGAAAAATTTTAGAACATAATCCGATTAAACAAAACTCTCAGCAAACTGAAAAAAGAAGTGGAATTGATCAGGCACATTTTATTTTTGGGTTTCATGCGCCCGCATTAAAAGACAAACAAAGGTATACTTACGAGGTTGCAGGAGCATATTTATTTGGAGGAATGTCTTCAAGGCTTTTTCAGGAAATAAGAGAAAAAAGAGGGCTGGCATATGCAGTTAAGGGAGACTTAGACTTGGGGAAGGAGTATGGATATTCTGCTATTTATGTTGGCACTATGCCCGATAAAATAAAAAAAATTAAAGATATTATTTTGAAAGAGATTAGGGAGCTGAAAAACCTCAATCAATTAGAGTTTAATGAATGCAAGGAACAGCTTATTGGCGAGAGGAAGGTTGTAGAAGAAGATTCAAGTTCTGCTATGAACATGCTTTTAGTCGAGGAGTTTGCGGGCAATGCAGAGGAGCATTATAAATATGAAGAAAGAATAAAAGCAGTTAAATTATCAAATGTAAAAAATATCTCGAAGTTGAAAGCATATTCAACATTTTCATTGATACCAAAATAAAAAATTAAAGAAAATTATTTTCTTCTTTTGCTGTAGTTTCTCATAAGCTTGCCGATACCAATAATAAGGACTGCTAATGGAATTATCCATGTCATTATCCAGCTAGGCAAACTCATACCTAAGGCTGGAAGCAACATTAAAACTCCTATTATTGTGACAAGCCATGCTGTCAATTTAGCCATTTTTTACCTCCTTTTTTGTTTAAAAGTTATACATTTTATAGGAAAAAGCTATTTAAATATCTTTTTTTTAATGACTTTATGCAAGTTATTAAAGTTCCAGGTATAAATGGGCTGGGAAAGACTGTTGGATGCGAAAAAGCCGGAAATAAAGTTATTTCTGCACTTTCAGATATAAGAGCTAATGAATCTGGAAAAAAGATAGAGAAAGAGGGGTTGGATTTAGAGGAGATTCATTTAGACAACAGCAATTTAGAGCTTACAAATAAGCTTATTTATGAAAATTCTTTTGAAGGGTTTGGAAGGCAGGATAAGATTATTTTTTTAGGAGGAGACCATAGCATTTCTTATTCGATTGTGAAAGCATTTAAAGATTATTTTGATGAAGACGGGAAAAAACCATTTTTAGCAGTATTTGATGCTCACCCGGACCTTATGCCTGCTTTGAAAGAGCCGACGCATGAAGAATGGCTTAGAAAATTAATTGAAGATGGATTTCCAAGAGAAAATATAATCCTTGTAAGTGTGAGGAATTCTTATGAAGATGAATTGAATTTTATCAGGGAAAATGGAATTGCAGTCGTAGATATGAAAACCTTGAATGAAGATGTAGAGGGGGTTTGCGATATGATTATGGAAAAGGCAAGAAGTGCAGATGAGTTTTATATAAGTGTTGATATTGATTGTTTAGATTCTGCTTATGCTCCTGCAACAGGATACTCTGAACCCGGGGGAATGACTACCAGACAGTTGATTTACATGATTCAAAGATTAAAACTGCTTAAAAATTTTAAAGCGGCAGATATAGTGGAAGTTAACCCAGACAAGCAAGGCGGAGAGATGACTGTAAAAACTGCTGCAAAAATTCTTGCAGAATTAATATGAGGGTTTTTATTGCAATTGAAATTCCTAATGAGGTTAGAGAAGAAATTGTAAATTTTCAAAAAGAACTTGAAAAAAAGAAATTATTTTTTGGAAAATTTACTGAGAAAGAAAATTTACATCTGACTTTAAAGTTTCTTGGAGAAGTTGATGAAACTGGGGTGGAGGAAATTAAGAAAAAACTGAAAGAGATTCAGTTTCCAAGATTCAAAGTTTGCCTGGGAAATGGGGGGGTATTTTCCGAGGATTTTGTGAGGATTATCTGGGTTCAGATTTTGGGCAATGGAATTTTTGAACTGCAAAAAGAAATTGATGAAAGTTTAAGGGACTTATTTGAGAGAGAAAAAAGGTTTATGTCTCATCTTACAATTGCAAGGGTGAAGAGCATTAAGGACAAGAAATTACTTTTAGATGAATTAGGCAAGATTAAATTTGATTTTGAGTTTGGTGTTAAGAAGTTTTTTCTGAAAAAATCTACGCTAACAGAGAAAGGACCAACCTATGAAAACCTTGCAGAAATTGATTTAGATTAAAAACAGGAACCCTATTACTAAGCCAAACCCCGTTTATATACTTTCGTTTTTGAAATATACCCATTATATTGCAATTGAATTTATAAACAGATTTTTTCTTTTTTATTTTAATGAAAAGACAAAATACCGAGTTTGAAACATTAAAAGACTATATGGACAATAATCAGGGCAAGGGAGGTGATAGCCCCAGTTATTTTTTGGGCGAAACAAATATTACTCGCGAAGGACATAGAGTTTATAGAGTTTCTTCTCCTGCGGTTGATGTGAATGGATTGAGAGTTCAGCCTTGTGAAGTTAAAATGGATATGATAATAGTGCAAGAAGAAATAGTCCATTTATATGTGCGGCAGCATTTGAAAGATAGAATCTTTCAAGTAAACGGGCAAAAAATTGTGATGATTAAACCCGACTCTAGTCCAGTATTTTCCTAAAGCTTTCTGCCTTTTTCCCAAGAATTTCTTTTAGTTCTTCTTCAGAAGCATTTGTTATATTCTTTATTGAGCTGAATTTTTCAAGAAGTTTTTTTGCGGATTTTGGACCTATTCCTGGAAAACCTTCAATAACAAATTGTTTTTGTTCATTTAGACTTTTTGATTTTCTTTTAGGGTTTAGAGAAATTTCAGTTTTACTGTTTTGTTTTTTTATTAAGATTGTTAAAAATTTTGCGCTGTCTTGATAATCTTTTGTGAATATCACTGGAATTTGAAAATCTAAAATTATTGACAGCAAAAATCCTCTTATTGCATTTCCATTTATCCCCCCTGCATAGTCATTATACAGTTCTTGTTCTTCTATGCCCTCTATAATCAGGAAACATTTTTCATATTGTTTTAAATTTTCCAGCTGTGAGAACAATCTTTTATTTATCATGCTGTTCAAGAAATCTGAAACCGTTTTCCTCTCAACTGCGACATTATTCACTAAAAAATCAGCTATTTCGAGATGTTTGAGTTCAACTCTTACATTATTTTTTATTAGCTCACTTATTAAAAGACTATTTTTTTCTCTATGGTCTGCTACAATAGAAAGATTTTCCTGTTTTTCAGATTCTTTTCTTTTTAAAAAAATATTTTCAATTTCATTCATCCTGAATTAAACTAAATAAGGTTTAAATATCCTTTTTCCTCTAGCTTATTGTTAAGATGAGGGTGGCAGTTTATAACCAAATGTTTGGTTTAAATGGAAGAAATTTAGTTTCTGCTTTGAAGGGAAATTTGAGCATGTATTCTCCAATAAATTACCGTGCTGAAATTTCAGGAGCTGATATTAATCGGACATTGGAGGTAGTTGCAGCTTCAAAATCTGAGATTGTAGGAATATGCGAGGTTTTAGAAGGGCAGGAAAAAGAGCTTATGGGGAAACTGGACTCCTTGGGCTATAAATATTTTTATTTTGAAAGCGGCAGAAAAACTAAGATTGGGGGCCTGGTGATGAGGATTGTTATCGCATCTAAGATAAAATGCGAGAAAGTGAATGTAGGAGATTTCCCGCTTAAAGACGGACTTGGGGGAGGAGGAGGATTTATTCATTGTTATTTTCCCGAATTGAAATTGGATGTTGTAAGCATACATATGGGATATAATAAGGGCAAGATGTACTTCCAGCAGTTAGGATTTTTACAGGGATATTTGAAAAAACTTTATGGCAATATAATTTTAATGGGAGATTTTAATCTTTCACATGATAAACTGAAGGACTACTTTGGAGATTTAACTCTTGCTTCTAATGGTATAAAAAGCTGCAGTACGACTCCCGTAATCAAAGAATTTATTAATGAGGATTATGACCACATTTTTGTAAGGGGTTTTGAAGATTGCCGGGCTGGCGAGTTGGAGGGGCATTCTGACCATAAATTGATTTATGTCGACTTAGAATAAGGTTTTTTGCTTGCCCTCTACAGCATTATTTTTCATATCTTTTTTTATACCTTCTATTGCCTGATACATTTTTTTCTCTTTGTGGAATGCCACCCAGTAGTAAGCTTCGTCTCTTGTGTTTTTAGTTATTAAGATTATAAGTTTTCCATCCATCAGCCTTGCGGTTCTTCCAGCTCTTTGGATTTTTCTTATAGCAGACGGGACTGGTTCATAGAAAACTACTGCATTAACTTCCGGGATATCAAGCCCCTCTTCTCCAATAGAGGTTGCGCAGAGAACATTTATTTTGCCCAACGAAAACTCTTTTATTATTTCCTGCTGTTCTTTTTGAGAAAGCCCTGTTTCCTCCCCCTTGCTGGTTTTTTTAGCCTGCCCGACAAAGACTCTTGCCCTAATATTTTGAATGCCATTGACTTCTTTGCAAATCTTTACAACACTTTCCCGATATTGAGAGAAGATTAGTATTTTCGCTTTTTCGCTTTTTTTTATTTCTTCTTCTACAATTTCTTTTATTTTTCCTATTTTGGGATGCTCTATTTTTTTTGCAAGAAGTTCGGTAACTGCAATATAAGATGCATTAAATTCCGGCTGTTTGACCAACTGAACTGCAGCTTTTGACTTACCTTTATTTGCCTGGTCAAATAGGTCTTGGAGGTATGTATGAAATGAGGAAAGTGTTTGTGTTTCTAGAAGTTCTAGAGCGTGCTGAAGTTTTATTGCTGTTGCACATACACTTGCCCCCACAAGGAGGTTGAAATGTTTATTTCCTGAAGAAATTGCGCGCATTATTCTATGCTGGGTATCAAGAAGATTTTTCTTAGTTGCAGGAAGAAAAAGAAGTTTTCTGCTTTTTAGTTCATCAACTTTTTTGTTATAAATCTTTTTTAGCATCTGTCTTATTTTGTCAAATTCTTCTGGAAAATCAAGTTTTATTGCTTCAAATTCCAATTCTTGAAGATATTCTTTTACATCTTCGCTGTCCCTTGTCCGGATTTCTATTGCATTTATGCCAAGATTGTCTGCTACTTTTTTGATTATTGTTCTGTCGCTTCCAGGGCTGGCTGTTAAGCCAAGAATATGGTTTTTTGGATTTTCTTTATATTTTTTTGCAACATCAGTATATGCATAGTTTTTCAAACATCTATGGCATTCATCTTCTATTAGCAGTGAAACTTCATTAAGATTGTAAAGGTTCTTTTTTAAATCATTCACGATACATTGGGGAGTTGAAAATATAATATCTGCTCTTTGCCAGATTTCTTTTCTTTTTTCTGCAGGAACTTTGCCGGTGAAAATTTCCATTTGAATTAGCATTTGGAGGTGTTTTTTGAAATAATTCAAGTGTTGTTCTGCTAACGGGCGGGTTGGGGCAAGAAAAAGAATTTTCCCCTTATTTTTTTCTAAGACATAAATTGAAAGCATCAATGCTATAAGGGTTTTACCTGTTCCAGTAGGTAAAATTACCAAACAGTTTTGATTTTTGCAGTTTTCATATATCTTTATCTGGTATTCTCTGGGGGAGATTTCTCCCAGAAATTTTTTTATTTCTTCCATCTTTTTCTTTGAAAACGCTGAAGGATATATAAAGATTTATATACAATATTTTCCCTATGAACTTATGAATTCAAAGAGGGGTTTTGGATTAGGCAGAAATAAGGTCGTTGCTTGTGTTTTTTTGACAATTTTATTTATTATTTTTCTTAATGTAGCCAACCCAAAGATTATGTGCAAGTGTGCTGAAGGGGGATTTGACAATTGCAGGGATTACTACAACTTTTTTGTTGTTAAAAGCGGGTGTCACTGCAGTTGCTGGGATGGTATTGATTTAGCATTACATTATATCAGAGTTATAGCCATTCCATTGATTGGGATTTATTTTATTTATTCATTAATCTGCCTGATTTGGATGAGGAAAAAATGAAGGTTCTGCAGTTTATTTCCATTATCTTGGAATTTGTGATTGTGGTTTTTTGTCTTAAGATTGCTTCGAAGGGGAAAATCTACGGGTATAGCCTTGCCTTGACATTTGCGATTTATGTTTTTTATGATGCTGTAAGATTATTTTCTATAAGCCTTTTTGATGGTTTGCTTTATCCATTGTTTTTTATAGCAACAGTTTCGGCACTGTTTTCTGTTTGGAAGTTGTCAAAGGACAAGTAAAACCAAAAGTTTATTAGTCTGAAGAATCTCATTTAGTTATGACTAACATAAATCAAGTGTATAAATGTGAGATTTGCGGGAATATCACAGAGGTTCTTCATTCTGGTTCTGATAGTCTTGTTTGTTGTGGACAGCCAATGAATTTGTTAACTGAGAGGATGCAGGACGAGGGAATGGAAAAACATCTTCCAGTTATTATTGTTTCTGACGGCAAGGTTTTTGTGAAGGTGGGGAGTGTGGAGCATCCAATGTTTCAGGAACACTACATTGAATGGATAGAGCTGATTGCCGGCGAGAAAGTTTATAGGAAGTTCCTGAACCCCGGAGATAAGCCAGAAGCCGAGTTTTGCATAACCTCTGAAAAACCAGAAGCAAGGGCTTATTGCAATGTCCATGGATTGTGGAAAGCATGAATTTTTAAGCAGGCTTTTTTAGAAGGTATATGGAAATTATAGAAGAAGTTGAAAAACTGAAGGAAAGCGATATTGGTAAAACTGTGAATTGCAGAATCCGGGAGTTTGAGAAAATAGGAAAAAATCCTGATAAGATTTTTTCTGAATTATGTTTTTGTATTCTTACTGCGAATTTTCAGGCTGAAAAAAGCATTAAGATTCAAGAGGGAATTGGGAATGGGTTTTGTGAACTTTCAGAATCTGAACTTTCTGCGAAATTGGGGGGGTTTGGACATCGGTTTCCAAACATGCGTGCAAGGTACATATTTGATGCAAGAAAATTTAGAGAAGAGCTTTTGGAAAAATTAAGAAAAGAAAATGATTTTGAATTAAGGGAATGGATTGTTAGAACTATTGGGGGCATTGGGATGAAAGAAGCAAGTCATTTTTTGAGGAATATTGGTTTTAAAAATTTGTCAATAATTGACTTTCATATAATTGATTTGTTAGTAAGGGAAAAACTGATTGATAGACCAAAGATGCTTAACAAGAAAAAATATTTAGATATTGAAGAGGAATTAATGAAACTTGCCTCAAAATTAGGTTTAAATCTTGCAGAACTTGATTTGTATTTGTGGTATCTTGAGACTGAAAAGGTTTTGAAATGACAAGATTTTTAAACAAAATATACTTGTTTTCAGTAATGAAAAAAGAGTTAGTAGATTATATCCAGTCTGGAATTGAGAAAGGATATTCGAGCGTTTCTTTGAAAGCAATACTGACAAGCCACGGCTGGGAAGAAAAAGAAGTTGAAGAAGCTGTAAGTGCTGTCGAAGGAGATCACTCCCCGGATAAAGAAAGCCATCCTGAACTTCCTATGCGGGAGATTAAGGAGAAAAAACCAGCTCTTTTGAAGATTGTGTGCTTATTTGGTTTTTTTTTGTCTCTGCTTTTAGCAATAACCGGAATTTTATTTTTGTTTCCAAATTTTGTTGATTATCTATCCCGGGCTTTGCCAACCATAGGGGGTTTGATTGGTTCAGTAATTGTTCCAGAATCAGGAATTTTTGCAATAGTGCCATACATTTTTTCAATCGTGATTGGAATTGTAGGGTTTATTGGATTTGTTCTGCTTTGGAAAATGGAAAAAGCAGGAATGTTTCTTGTTTTAGTTGCAGGATTGGCAAGTATTGTTAATGATTTGATTGATTTTAGCATATTAAGATTGATTAATGTTGCGGTTTGGGCATTGGTTTTGGTTTATGTTATCATAAGCCGTAAGAACTTCAACTAAACTGATTTTTACTTAAAGAATTTCAGGGCTGTTTCGAGCTCTTTGTTCTTTTCTGCATAAATTTCTAAGGAGATATTTTTTGTGGAAGCTTCTATTGCCTGACGCATTGCCTTTGCCCCTGCAAATGTTCCGGAGGGATGACTGTGAACTCCTCCACCTGCCTGTATTATAATATTCTTTCCAAGATTTTTTACAAGAAATGGGACATCTCTCGGAGATAGTCCTCCAGAGCAAACTGCAAATATTGGTTTTAAATTATGCCAGTCTTGTTCTAAGAGGTGTTTATTATTTTTTATCAGATTTTTCTCTATTTCTTGGTCAATGTCTCTGACTTCTTGACCCCCCTCCATTTTTCCGATAATTGTGCCGATATGAATCTGGTCAAGCCCAATTAGCCTGCATAGTTTTGCAATAACTAACATTGAAATTCCGTGTTTTTCGTTTCTGGTTAGTGCTGCATGTCCTGCTCTGTGGGCGTGAAGGACAAGATTGAGTTTTTCATTTTCTTTTCTTAGAGATTGGAGTGCAGACCAGCCACAGGAGAATACATCAACCATCACATATGTTCCCCCATGTTGTTTTACAAATCTTGCTCTCTTTAACATTTCTTCTGTTTCAGCGGTTATATTGGGCATATAAACTTTTTTCTCTCCAGTGATTTTTTCAGCTTCTTTTTTCAGCTTCAGTGTTTCTTTTATTCTTTTTTCAAAACTATTAAATTTTTGGTTGCCTAGGTTTTCATCATCTTTGACGATGTCACATCCTCCAAGCCAGGCTTCAAATGCCCGTTTTGAGTGTTCATGGGCGTTTAATCCTAATTTTGGCTTTATTATTGTTCCAACAAGAGGTCTCGAAGGAACATTTAAAAGTTTCCTTATTCCAGAAATCCCAAATTTTGGCCCTTTAAATTTTGTTATTATTTGTTTAGGAATTTCTATGTCTTCTAATCTTAGATTTTTTAAAATTTTCATGCCAAATATGTTTCCAGCTATACTGCTTAGGATTTGAGGAATGTTGTTTTCTTCGAAAAGTTCAATAGGATAAGCAATGTACACATTATTTCCGCGGATTTTGAAAACCTTTGCAGATAAATTAGAAATTTCTCCAGGAACATTTTCTGTCCAGGTTCCAGTGCTTGATTCAGATGCTACTGCTCCTGCCGCTTCTTTTATGTTTCTTGCTTCTAAGTAGAATTTGCAGATTAAATCAGACGATTTTGGATTGTAGTTTAAACAAACATAATCTAGGTATTTCATTTTCCTCTTTTCTTATTATTACTGGGTAAAAGAGGTTTAAAAATCTTACATTACAATCAATAAAAATAATATGCTTAGAATTGTAAGAGAAATCCATGCAAGTTTGCTTGAAAAAAGGATTTTGCTGCCGTCTAGCTGGGAGATTGGGAGCATATTCCAGAATGTGAAATCGGCAGAGTATCTTGCAATTTCTGGATAGTTAAGCAGGAGAGCGAGAATTGCAAGAACTAGATTTGCAAGAGCTCCGATACTGAGAATTCTCCAGACATCTCTTTCTTCATATAAAAACCTGTGTTTTGTCCTTGCTTTTGTTTTTTCTATCTCAGTTTCTGTTAATGCCAGAAATTTAATGCTGCCAAGAGAGATAATTGAAAAGAAAATGGGCAGGATTGTCCCCACTGGTGATGGTTTTTTGAATTTATTCTGGGGATAGATTCCGTATCTTTGGAGATGCCAGAAATTTGTTTTTACAGAGTAACCTTTTTTATGAGCTATTAACTTTTTTGAGCAAACATTTGTAAAGATGATTATTGTCGCGAATAATAGAGAGATTAAGAAATTTGCCAAACTTATGGATGAGAAGCTTATTACATATGCAAATATTATTATTGAGGTGAGTATTACTACTCCTTCTTTTTTGTCCATATAACTGTATATTTTTAATTTTTATAAAGTTATCCATCAGATGCATTATATAGTTTTGCTTATAGAAAAGTATATAAATAGAATTTTGATAAACTTGTTATGTTAAAAATAAAAAAATTAAGCGAGGTTGTGGGAAAAAGAGTGTTTACAGATGCGGGCGAGTTTTTTGGAGAGATTGAGGAAGCCAGCTTAGTTGATAACAAGGTGGAATCCTGGAAAATCGGGGTTGATAGAGGAATAATGAGCATTCTTGGAGGTGCCAGAGGGGTTATAGTCCCACACCAGTTTGTTAAGGCTATTGGAGATATTTTTATAATTAACAAATCTGCCTTGCCTATAAGAGAGGATGCTGAAGACCTTATGGAAGAAGATACTAATTAGGCAGATTATTTTAAGGGTTATATTTAAAAAAGATGGCAGAACCGATAATAATTTCAGGGATATTTAGAGATTATATCTTACCTTTTCTTTTAGTGTTTACTCTTTTATTTGCTATTCTTGAAAAATCAAAAATTTTGGGGGATGGAAAGAAGCAGATAAATGCAATTGTTTCATTAGTTATTGCTTTGTTAACTGTTTCATTTTCTTATGCCACTGGAATCATAGTAAAGATGATGCCATTTCTTGCGGTTGTAGGAGTTATAATTTTAGTATTTATGATTTTGTTTGGACTTTTTATTTCTGGCAAGGAAGGTTTTGAAATGCCGAAGTGGATGAAGGGAGCTTTAAGCGCAGTGATTGTAATAGCAGGCATTCTTTTTATTATTTGGGCAACAGGGCAGTGGGATGCGCTTTTTGGCTCTTTTAGTTCTTCTCCTACTTTTTGGATGAATGCACTTTTTATTGTAGTTATAATTGCGGCAATTGTCATTGTTTTGTTTCCAAATATCGGCGGCGGGAAAAAGGAATAATAAACCCAGTTTGGGGATTGAGGATATAAATTTTTAAATAGTCTTTTGATTGCAGGTTAATTGAATGGCAATATTTTACAAACTTCCCACAGCAGTGGCTGAGTTGATTATAACTTGCAGGTTGGAAAAAAGAGTTCCAGTTTCGTGAGATATAACTGATATTCTTGCTAGAACATACGATGCTTAAAAAGAGTGGCGTGGAAAAAAGTTCTGAAGGAAGAAAAATTAATTAATCTAATTTCAAATTACCAAAAGATATTTAAATAGTATTTAGGTAATAGATTTATGGATATAAGTCTGACTGGAGCAGCGACTTCGTTTTACTCTGGATTAAGAGGGGTGTATGGAACTGATTTGGGCAATGTGATGCAACAATGGGCTCAGATGGGAGTCTTTGCTTATTTACTTCCTTTTCTGATTATATTTGCAGTTATTTACGGAGTTTTGCAGGCAACAAAAATATTTGGAGATGAAAAAGCAAAGGGAATCAATATGATTATTGCTTTTGCAATTGGATTGTTGTCTTTACAATTTGATTTTGTCCCAAGTTTTTTCCAGGAGATATTTCCAAGAGCTGGGGTTGGAATTGCAGTGCTGTTAATTGCTTTAGTTCTTGCAGGATTATTTGCAGACTGGACTCAAAGGTGGGTTCTTAACTCATTCTTTTTAGTTGGCACTGTCATTGCTGCAGTTGTAATATTATCGTCATTAAAGAGCTATACTTGGTGGGGTTCTGGCTGGTGGCAGCAATATGGCTCTGTCATTCTTCTTTTGATTATTCTTGGAGCAGGGGTTGCAGTTATTGTTTCGAGCAAGAAAGAGAATGAGAAAGATAAAATTGTTTCAATTCCTGTAAAAGGATTAAGGGCAGATTAATTTTAAAATGACTGTTGAAATTGGGATTTTAAGTTTGCTGAATCCGATTTTTGTATTTGTATTTCTTTTTGTTGTGCTTTATGCTATACTTGCAAAAACAAAAATTCTTGGGGAAAGTCAGGAGAATAATATTATTGTAAGCTTTGTGCTTTCCATTATTTTTGCCACATTAACTTCTACCAGAGATTATGTGATAAGCTTGATTCCGTGGTTTGCTATTTTATTTGTTATCGCTTTTCTTGTTTTGCTTTTAGTGGGCATAATGCAGAAAGATGTTGATAAGTTTATCAAGCCGTGGGTAAGTTGGATTTTTGTCATAATTTTTGTCATAATCATCATTATTCTTGCAATTAAAGTTTTTTACCCTCAAATAGCACCGTATACTCCTGGGGGAGATGAGACTGGAGCAAATCCAATTATTCTCCAGATTAAGCATCTTATTGCTACTCCAGAAGTTTTAGGAGGATTGCTTCTTTTGGTTATAGCCGCAGTTACAGCATGGGTTCTGGTTAAGAAAGAGTGATGAAATATTTTTGATGAGATTTAAATTCTCAATTCTTCTAAAAAATAAATGAAACAATTGCACAGTATAAATGAAAGCTACGAGCATTATGCTTATAGGAAAAAATTTAATGGGTATCTTAATAGGGCGTATATTGGAATTGTTTTATTGAGCATATCTTTTATCCCATAGAAAGTAGGGGATTATATCCTGGCAATGAGGTTAGATGTTGCAGGTGTAATTTTAGTGATAGTGGGTTTTAATTGAAGTAAGATAAGTTATCATAAGATAAATGGGGTTGTGGGGGATTCTTGATTATATTCTTTTTTATTTATTATTTCCCAGATTTCTTTTTCTTAAATAAATCTTCTAAACTGGTTTTATCTTCTGATTTTTTGCCTTTTTCTTTTGAGGTTTCCCTTAAGGAGTTTATCATGGGATTTACAAGCTTGCTGAAAGAATCCTGCATCATTGACATTTCATCGTTTATACTTTTTATTCCCTCTCCATATTCCCCTATTTTTCGTATTATGCTTGCCTGAAGATTGAAAATTGTGTCTTCTACTTTTTTTAATCTTTCATTTACTGATATCAGTTTTGCCATGTCTGATTTTCTTGCTTCTTCTAAAATTAGAATCTTTTTTTTCATTTCTGAGAGTTTTTCTGATATGATGCTGTCAACTATTTCGCTTATTGTGTCTGCTGTCGTAGCCGGAGGAGAGTATTGATAGTATTGTTGTTCTTGAGGTATTTGAGAATATTCCTGCTGATATTCTTGGGGAATTTGAGGCATTCCCTCCTGTGAAATTTGCATCATTTCTTCTTGCTGTTGTTGAGGGGCCCATTGCGGCTGCATCATGCTTTCCTGCATTCCTCCAACAGCTGCTTTTATCTGGCTTTGAGAAAGAGCGTCGTTAATCTCTTTTGGAGAAACTCTTTGCTCTTTTAGAAATTGTATTATTTCAGCATCATTCCTGCCTTGATTTCTCAATTCTGTTACTTTTTCTAACACACTCATTTTTATTATTTATGTTTTCTTAGTTTATATATTTTTCATAATCTGCCAGAAATCTTATGCGACTTCTGAGCACTATCGGAGATAAGGTCTTTGAAGTTCTTTAGGTCTTCTATTCTTAATATTTCTAACGGCTGGAAAATTTTTGCCTGTTTTTTTAATAAGTCTAATTCTTCTTTTCTTGCAAAATTTTCAGATTCTTCAACAAGTCTTTCTAATATTCTTTTTATTTTTCCGATATCTTCTTTTAAATCTGCAAGTTCACGAGTTATTTCAATTGTTTCCTTCAATACTTCTTCTCTTACTGAAACAAGATTTTCCCCGATTAGAAGAACTCTTTCTTTAATAAGCCTCTGTTTTTCTTCTAAGTCTCTCAGCTTTATGTTGAAGTCTCCCACCCCATTTTCCATATTTTTATTAGGCAGAGAGGGTTTAAAATGTTTGTGATGTCTTGCTTTGTTAGGGGTGCTTCATTCACTCTGCCGACCAATTCTGCCTGGTTGGATTCATTTGTTTTTTTGATATTCCCCTCTTGCCCGGCTATTCTGAAACCACATCTGTTTTTGATACATCAGAAAAATAAATTGCCACATCGAAAACTATTTAATTGGTTTAAGATTAGGTTTTGTATAAAGAGGGAAAATGATATTCAAGCCAGATGCGAAGATTTATTCTTATGAGGTAGAAAGAGAAGCAGGGCAGGATGTGATGTATGTTAATTATCTTGGGGCAGACTATGTTCCGAGTTTAATTGATTATCCAGAAGTTATGGCAAGAACAGTTGATTCTTTGATTGAGGCAAGCAATGTTTCAAGAATTGTTTTTGTTCAGCAGAGAAATTATAATCATGATTTTTCACAGGTTTCAATGTTGTTAGAGATTGCACAGCTTTATACTCATCTTGTTAAACAGGAAAGAATTTTATCAATGGAAAAACTTGCATTTGACAGCCATAATCTTTCAGCAAGGTATAATATTATAAGAAGCTTGCTTAGTTTTTTGAAATCAGACCCTGCAAGATGTTATGTTGAACTTAAACAGGCATTGTTTGACCAGCGGGCGCTTTTAGACAAGATGATTGTTAATGAAAAACAAAGCCAGATGAGTTTCATACGACTTTTGGAAAGATTTCTTGCTTATGTTGAAAATTTAACTTTGATAAAGCGTGCAATTCCTTTTCTCGAGAATTATAAACGGGGGGAACGGGGAATTTATGAACAGTTTTTCAGGCCAGATATAATTCCCAATTTTACCTTTACAAGGCTGACTTCTTCTCTTCCAGAAAACTCTGAAATTATTGACCAGTATACATTAAGAGAGGGTTATGAAGAGAGTGTTGTTACAATTTTAAAAAAAGAAAACGAGAACAAGTATGTGTACCATATTGTTCCACCAGAATATTCCTTAGATGAGGACCATCACTTTCTTCTTAATCTTGCAAGAAATGTTTTAATTGAACATAGCCCGAAGGCAGAAGAGTTTACAGACCCTGAAAGAACGAGGCATGTTTTTTTTAATATTTCAAGAGATTTGCTTCAGGAGCTTTCAAATTCAAAGGGGATAAAACTTAATTACAGTGAGCTTAACCGGCTTGCAAGTATTCTTGTGAGGTATACAATTGGTTTTGGAATTATTGAGATTTTGCTGCAGGATGAGAATTTACAGGATATTGTGCTTAATGCCCCAGTTATGCTTAACCCTATTTTTGTCAGGCATGGAAAATATGATGAGTGCATGACAAATATTATCCCTAGCAAGGAAGATACTGATTCGTGGGCCGCTAAATTCAGGATGATATCTGGCAGACCATTAGATGAGGCAAATCCTGTTTTAGATACTGATTTAAGTGTTGGCAAGTCCAGGGCAAGAGTTGCAATTATTCAGCCACCATTAAGCCCGTATGGGCTGTCATATGCTTTAAGAAGACATCGAGAAAATCCCTGGACATTGCCTTTGTTTATTAAAAATAGGGCATTGAACAGCATGGCTTCAGGATTGCTGAGTTTTTTAATTGATGGTTCAAGAACTATGTTAATTGCAGGAACAAGAAGTTCTGGAAAAACTTCTTTGTTAGGAAGTTTGATGTTAGAGATTCTGCAGAAGAACAGAATAATAGTGTTGGAGGATACGCTTGAATTGCCAACTGATTCTTTGAGGAAGCTTGGTTATGATATTTTAAGAATGAAGGTCAGAAGCGCCTTAACACAGACAACAACAGAGATTGCTGCTGATGAGGGAATAAGGACAAGTTTGAGATTAGGAGATTCTTGTTTGATTGTTGGAGAGGTAAGAAGTATTGAAGCAAAAGCATTGTATGAAGCAATGAGAATTGGCGCTTTGGCAAATGTTGTTGCAGGAACAATTCATGGAGCTTCACCATATGGTGTTTTTGACAGGGTTGTTAATGATTTAGGAGTTCCGATTACAAGCTTCAAGGCAACTGATTTAGTGTTGGTTGCAAATCCTATAAAAAGTCCAGATGGTCTGCATTCATGGAGAAGGGTTATAAGCCTGACGGAAGTAAGGAAACACTGGACAAAAGACCCGTTAGAAGAAAATGGGTTTGTTGATTTGTTGAGGTATAATGTTGAGAAAGATGAACTTGAACTGACTCCTGAGCTGGTTAATGGCGATTCTGAAATTATTAAGGCAATTGCAGGAAATGTGAAGGGATGGGCTGGAAACTGGGACGCAGTTTATGATAATATTTTATTAAGGGCGGCAGTCAAGCAGGAAATTACAGACACTGCAGAGAAGCTGAAGAATCCGGCCTTATTAGAAGCTAATTTTAATTCGTTTTCAAATTCCAAGTTTTATGAGATTTGTGATTCTGTAAGGCAGGAAATAGGGCTTCCACTGATGAAAAGGGTTTTTCCAGAATGGAAAAATTGGATGTTGAAAGAAACGAAGAAGATTTGAGTAAGATTTATAAACTATTTATTCTTTTATTTTTTATAAAAGATATATTTTATATTTTAATATATCCCTAAGATATATTTTGATACATTTGTTAAAAAATGGTGAAGATACAGCTTGAACTTAGTGATGAGGAAGATTATATTGTTGAAAACTACAAGGCGCAAGAAAGGCTGAAAGATAAGAAGGAGGCAATTAAGAAATTGATAAAAGAGATGAACAAGATTAAGAAGATTGTAAGAAAAAATAATTTAAACTAAAAGTTTATATAATTAAACTAATTGTTTATACTATGAAAAAAGAAAAACAAAATAACAAGACAAGGACTGTGCTTGAAATTGCAAAAAGCCCAGAGAAAGAGTATAATTCTAATAATATTTCCAAGGTTTTAGGAATTACTGCAATGGGGGCATTAAAAATATTGAAGAAACTTGAGAAAGAAGGAGTTTTAGTCTCGAGAAAGATAGGCAATATCTCAGTATATAGGGTAAAAAGAGACAGCAATTATGCATTAAAATATCTTGAGTTTGCTTTAATTTATGAGGTAGAGCATTCTAATCCTTATGTAAAGAGATGGATTTCAGAGATAAAAAAGATAAAGAGTGAGGTTATTGCAATAGTTTTTGGCTCTGTTTTGATTAAAAGAGAAATGGCAGGAGACATTGATATTCTCTTTGTTGTGAAAGAAAATAAATTTAATGAACTGATAAAAAAGATTAAAAAAATTAATGAATTAAGCGAGAAAAAAATTCATCCGGTTTACCAGTCTATTGGAGATTTAGAAAATAATATTGAAAAAAGAGACAAGGTAATTTTGAATGCTATAAAAGGGGTTGTTGCATCTGGATATGATAAAATATCTAAATTATTAGTTGAATTAAGATGAGTGAAATGAAAAATAAACTGAGATGGTGCTTGAAAAAAGCAGAAAAAGAATTGAAAGAAGGTAAGAAGCATAGGGGGCTTGTTGTTTCAGAAGAAGACATTGAAAGAGCAAGAGAGCATATTAAAAAAGCAGAGCATTATTTGGAAGCAACACTATTTTTGAAAGAGGGCTTTTCAGATATAGGGGCAAGCACTGCGTTTTATGCAATTTATCATTCATTTCTTGCAATATTGGCAAAATATGGCTACGAGTCAAGGAATCAAGAATGCACCTTTGTTACTGTCTACAGTTTGATAGAAGATAAGAAAATTGATTTAGGCAGGGATTTAGTTGATAAAATTTCTTTGATGAAAAGTAGTGACGAGTCTTCTATTGTTGAAATAAGAGAAAGTTATCAGTATGGAACAGAGCTTTCAATGCAGGAAAAGCTGTATGATGAAACTATTGAAATTGCAAAGAAAATATTGGGGAAAGCTAAAACAATAATTGAAATATGAAAGAGAAAAGTGGCAAGAATGAAAAAATGACAACTGATAATACGAGGTATTGTATAAATGGAAAACAAAAGGTAATTGCCGAAGATGAGAGAAGGTTTACAGATTAACAAAATAAGGCAAATAAAACTAAAAAGGAATAAAATGATAAACAAAAAAGAGAAAAAATACTTAAAAAATGTAAAGTTAATGGTAACGTGCCAGCCTGATGAGCCGAGTCTTAGCAGACATTCGAGTTCGATTCCCGACTGGGGCGCCCCCACTCTTAATTTTAATCTGAATTTAATTAGTAGCTTATTTGGGGGGAGGAGGTGAAAATGGAAAAAGATGAAATAATTGTTTTTAGGGGAAAAAATATAAGAAGAAGGGTTGTTAATGATAAATGGTTTTTTTCTATTATAGACGTTATTAATGTACTAACTAATAGCACTATCCCCAAGAGATATTGGTCGGATTTAAAGATAAAGTTAAAAGAAGAAGGTTTTGAGTCGTACGATAAAATCGTACAACTGAAATTAAAATCAATAGATGGAAAAGAATATGGGACGGATTGTGCAGACACTGAAGCAATTTTTAGAATAATTCAATCAATCCCATCTAAAAAAGCAGAGCCTTTCAAAAGGTGGCTAGCTAAAGTTGGTTACGAAAGAATACAAGAAATAGAAAATCCGGAACTTGCTCAGGAAAGGATGAAGAATATTTATGAGTTAAAAGGTTATTCTAAGGATTGGATTGATAAGAGACTGAGAGGTGGAGCAATAAGGCAAAATCTTACTGATGAATGGAAAAATAGAGGATTAAAAGAAGAAATTGAATACGCAATTTTGACTAATGAAATAAGCAAGGCTACTTTTGACAAAACTATTGAAGAATACAAAAAGCTTAAGGGGTTAGACAGAGAAAATTTAAGAGACCATATGGATGAACTTGAACTAATTTTTGGTATGTTAGGTGAAAAGGTTACCACTGAAATAACAATTAATAAAAATGCAGAAGGATTCCAAGAATGTGCTATCGCAGCCAAACAGGGCGGAGAAGTTGCAGGAAATGCGAGAAAAGAAGCAGAGTACAAGATTGGAAGACCTGTTGTTTCTGAAGAAAACTATTTATTTTTGGACGAGAAAAGTAAAAAGAAGAGAAAGAAAAAGGTTTTGGAAGTGAAGAATGAAAAATAAAACAATGAAAACAAAAAAATGGTGAATGACAAAGCGAATATAGAGAAAATATTTAAGAAATATGCACGGGAATTTAATGAAGACCAGACAGCAGGAGATGTCAGCCGGGAATATTCTACATTTAAGCAGGAAGCAATGCCCCAACTTTCCAAATATGAGAGATTGTGCAAAAGTGTAGGAAGTTTTATTAACATTAGAATAAGCGATAGGGATTCTGAAAGGATAGGGAAATCGCTTTCTATTGCCCATATAAACGCCACTCCCAGCCAGGCTTTCAGCCTGGCTGTTATTTCTACTCTTATAGCCTTTTTTATAGGATTAATCGGATTTGTAGTGATATATCTTGCAACTGAAACTTTTTCACTTTTGTTTTTGTTTCTTTCTTTAGTATTTTCAATGTTTATTTTTTATTATTTTTACAGTGCTCCTGAAAGATATTCCATGGCATACCGGTTGAAAGCAAGTTCGCAGATGGTTCCATGCATATTATACATTGTGATTTATATGAGACACACAAGCAATCTTGAGAGGGCAATTAAGTTTGCTTCTGAACACCTGCAGGCTCCGTTGGCATTTGATTTTAAAAAGATTTTCTGGGATGTTGAAACCGGGAAGTACAGCACAATAAAAGAAAGTTTAGATGCTTATCTTGATACATGGAGAGATTACAGCTTAGAGTTTATTGAAAGTTTTCATTTAATTGAAAGCTCATTATATGAGTCTGATGAAGGAAGAAGAAAATCTATTTTAGAAAAAGCTCTCGATGTTATTCTTGATGGTGTTTATGAAAAAATGCTGAAATATTCCCACTCTGTGAGGTCACCATTAACTAATCTTTACATGCTGGGAATTGTTTTGCCGACTTTAGGGCTTGCTTTACTTCCTTTAGCCTCAACTTTGCTCCAGGGAATGATAAAGTGGTATCATGTTTTGCTGTTTTTTAATATAATAATTCCATTTTTTGTTTATTACATGACGAGCAATATTCTTGCAAAGAGGCCGGGAGGGTATGGTGAAAGCGAAATTCTTGAAATGAGCCCGCTTTATAAGAAGTATACTGATAAAAAGCCATATCTTATTGCTTTTTTTATAGCACTCCCATTTTTACTTATTGGAATTTCTCCATTGCTGTTCCAGTATACTGGCTTGCCTGGCTTGCTTGGATTAAATCCAGATTTTTCTTTTAAGGAAATTGGGCTTGGCTTTTTTGGAGATATCAGATTTTTTGATTTCAAGGAAATTAATGGGGGATTTGTCGGTCCTTTTGGAATTGGGGCAATAATTTTAAGCTTATTTATCCCGCTTGGGGTGGCTTTTTTCTTTTCAATAAGCTACACTTTGAAAACAAAAGAGCTGGTGAAGGTAAGAGATGAAAGCAAGAGGCTTGAGAAGGAATTTGTTTCAAGCTTATTTCAGTTAGGAAACAGATTGGGGGATGGGGTTCCTGCCGAGGTGGCGTTTGCGAGAATTTTGGAGAATGTTAAAGGAACTTCAACAGAGAATTTTTTTAGGACAGTTAATTTGAATTTGCAGCAGAGAGGTATGAGTTTAGAAGAGTCTATATTCAATAAAAAGGTCGGCGCAATTTTGTATTTTCCGAGTGCTTTAATTTCTACTAGTATGAAGATTCTTGTTGAAAGTGTGAAGAAGGGGTTGAAAGTAGCTGCCTTAAGCTTGATGTCAATTTCGCAATATGTTAAAAATATTGACAAGATAAATGAGAGATTGCATGACTTGCTTGCAGAGGTTTCATCTGATATGAAGGGGAACATGACATTCCTTGCACCGTTACTTGCTGGAATTGTTGTTGGACTGTCAAGCATGATTACAACAATCTTGAGCAAGTTGACTGGGCTATTCAGCTCTAATCTTGCAGACTCTGCGGTTATGGGTTCTGGAAATTTGCAGATAATCACCCAAATATTTGATTTGACTAAGATGATTCCCCCATATTATCTGCAAATAGCTGTGGGGGTATATATTGTGGAAATTGTTTTCATATTGACAAATGCTTTAGTGGGAATAGATGCGGGAGTTGATAAACTGAAAGAAAAAAGTGAGATTGCAAGCAATCTTAAAATAGCAATTTTGCTTTATTTTGTAACTGCATTAACTGCAGTCTTATTGCTTTCTCTTCTTGCAGGTTTTGCAGTTACGGGGCTGGGATAATTTTATCTAGGAATTTTAATCCTTTGCATTTTTACAGCATATACTGATTCTATATCTGCTCCCCCTGTTGCAATCTCTAATGCAGCTTCTATCCGGTCTTTTACAGCTCTTCTTACTATAATTATTTCTCCTTTTTTGTTATTTTTTCTTCTCCAGAGAAGTGATAATATCCAAAAAAATCTTTTAGAACCTTTTTTGATTCTGATACTAGCATTTACATTGTATCAAACGAGCCAAGGAGAAAAGAATTGGCACGGTTCACAAGCCAGTATCTGATTCTCCCAGTTCTTAAATCTTCTTCTTCAAATAGTCCAATTTTACAAAGATTATCTGATTTCCCATATAATTATACTGGAAGCTTATTTTTAATAATTGTTGTACTGAATAACAGGCTTTTAGATTCAGTTACATTTATAAACGCTTTTTCTTAGTAGTTTTATGGGACTTGCAATACTGCAGATTAGAATTATGCCAGAGGGTATTGATACAGAGTTGGATGTGCTTCAGAAAAATGCTGAAGCTAAGATTAAGGAGCTTGGGCATATTCTTCATAAAGTGGAAGTGAAAGATGTTGCATTTGGCTTGAAGTCTTTAGAGGTTTTTATAGGAGTAGATGAAAGCAGAGACCAGAGCGAAGTTGAAGATTCCTTAGCTAAAATAGAGCATGTTTCCAGTGTGGAAGTCCTTGATTACAGAAGGGCTTTTGGTTAACAGGAGGATTTTAGAAAATGGATATTGATGAAACAAAACAAGAGCTTATAAAACAGGCCGAACAGCTTCCAGAAGATGTGAGGGAGCAGTTTGTGACAAGGGTTCAGGAAATGTCTGAACAAGAATTGCAGGATTTCTTAAAACAGCTTGCTCAAAAGCAAAATTCCTGGCAGGGAGAGTGTTTATTTTGTTCTATTGCCAATGGAAAGGTTTCAAGTTTTAAGGTTTTTGAAAATGAAAAATTTTCAGCTGTTTTAGATATTAATCCTGTTTCAGAGGGGCATATTTTGCTAGTTCCAAAAAAACATGTCGAGAGTCTTGAAAAATTGGAAAATAAAAAAGAGATGCTTTTAATTGTAGAAGAATTAAGCAAGAAGATGAAACAAGAACTGGGGGTCCATGATGTTGCGGTTTTGATATCTTCTGCAGGGCATTTGATCATACAGCTGATACCGGTTTATCAGGATACTGTGCTGCAGTTTTCAAGAAAGAAAATTGAAAAAGAAAAAATGGAAGAAATTGCAGGAAAGCTTAAGTGCGATGTCAAGATTGAGCTTAAAAAAGAGAGGGTTGAATCAAAAAAAGAAATTCAAAGAGAAGAAGAAACAATTGAAGATAAATTAGAACAGGCTCCAAGAAGAATACCTTAGTAAGATTAGCAGTATAAATGCCATGAGAAAAGCAGGCGAGAAAGGGATTCCGTTTTTTATTTTAATCTGAAGATTTGATTTTCTTATTAACCCTATTTCTTGTTTTGACAGACCTTCCCATTTGGGTTTTATTGTTTTGCATTTAATTTTTATTTCTTCTGCAAGCCAGTCACCTTCTCTTAAATTTTCAGGATTTGTTTTTATTATCATCATGCTTTCAATTGTTTTCGTATAGATGTAAAGGAGCGGAAGGATTAACAGCAGAACTGCAAGTATTATTAATGAATAAGCTTTAATTAAGAGGAGGATTGCTGTTAATATTAGCAGACTTATTAGCGGAATTAAAACAATTGACTTATCTTTTTTCAGCCTTAATTTAAATTTTAAAGAGAATTTTGTTTTATTTTTTGAAATAATAATTAAAGTATATGCAAGGTTATATACTGCGCCTGCAAATAACAATAGGAGTATAAAATAAAAAAGAGTAATGAGGTTAGAAGTTATGCCTGCTGATAGCGGGAGGATTGGTCCAAGAGCCATAAGAAGTTTTGCATCTCCACCCGCGAAAATTCTTGAATAATAAAAAAGATTTGCAATTGCGAAGAAAATTGCAAATCCTATTAGTCCTTGAAATAAAAAGTTCGGATTTTTTTCTTGTACTGAAACAAATGCCCTAAATGCTAATGCTATTATAATCAAAGAGAAGTTAAGCCAGTTATCAATTTCTTTTCTTTTCAAATCCTGCATAATTGCAATTATGAGCCAGATTAGGGCAAGTATGTAGAGAATCATTTTTTGCCTTTTATTGTTCTCTTTTGCGTTCTTTCTGCCCCGCCTTTTTTATATGCATCTCTTTTTTTATGTTTCCCTTTTTTACCTTTTCTTTGGTGAGGAACTGCATAATCCATACCTAAAATACGGAAAATGGGTTTAAGAGTTTTTTGGGAGTTGGCTTTCAATTACAGAAATATTTAAAAGATAGATAATCTTAGATTTTGCATGTATAAGATTGGTGTTGGCAAAAAAAGAGCACAAACTATTCCAGTCGTGGCTTTGATAACTGCTATTGCTATTTTTATGATGGTTTATTTGTTCTTAATGCCAAAAGAGGATAAGTGCATTTTACTGCCTACTTTAGCTGAATGCAATGCAAATTATTCTTATAATTCTGGAAGCTCTAATTTTTCTGCTTCTGAAAATCAGAAAGTAAAGATAATTCTTGATGAATCTCCTGGAGAGATTTTTCCAGTGTCTGGAGCTTTGACATATAAATTTGATAATATAGATTTATTTTCGGTTGATAAAGTTGAGTTCAGTGTTGAAGACAGCTCTCCTGCAGAAGCAACTTTATTTTCAAGAAAAGACCGGGAGATTGTTTATCCCAAACACCAGAATGTAAATAATGTTCAGCTGTTTCTTGGGATAAACGATGCCAGAGGAGATTTGTATGTTTACCTTAATGGAAAGAAAATTTCAAGTGTTTCTGGAAGCGGAGTTCAGATTGTGGATTTGCCAGTCAGCAAATTAAATGCTGAAAATTATATTACTCTTAAAGCCAGCAAGCCCTTGTTTGGAACTAATTATTATAAATTTGGTTTTATAAAAGTAAAAGAGAGCTATATTATTTCTCAGGACAGTTTGACAAGAGACTTTAAGATTGAGCAGGATTTGAAAGATGTTAAATCTGCTGAAATTATGTTTGATGCAGAGTGCTTAACACAAAATTATTTATCAATTGCCTTGAATGGAAAGAATATTTTCTCAGAAAAAGTTTGCGGCAAGAGAACTGTTGATTTAGGAGAGTTGGATACAACTTATAACAAGGTTACCTTTTTCTCATTCGGGAATTATTTCCTATATAATACTGAAGTAAGAGTTAATTTGTACCAGGAAGATTATCCGATTTATTATTTTACCGTGTCTAATGAGGACAAAAGAGAGTTAGAAAACGGAGAGAAAGATGCGAGATTGTTTATGAGTTTCCATGATGATGAATGGAAGAATATTGTTGTTTATATAAACGAGAAGAAACATGAGATTAATACAAAACAGGTAGAACATGAATTCCCTATTGGCTCTTATTTTAAGCCTGGTGCGAATAGCATCAGAATCTGGTCTAAGCAGACTGGAATACAGGTTGACAGGCTGAAGCTGATAATTGAGGAAAACTAATAACCATATCTTTGATTAATACCCTTTAATTTTATTTTTTAGTTATGATGATATGCCATAGTAACAATAATTTCAACAATTTCATCAGGGCTTAAAACTGGAGTTTTAGGTTTCGGTATCTTCTTTTGGAGTTGGAAGAATCATCCTTTCAGATTGCCTAATTGCTCTAAAACTCTGGGACATAATTGTTATAGCTAAGCATAGTTTTTATATTTATTGCTATAAAGCCATTTCATAAATAGATAACTTTATTAATTATTTTTTTCTTAATAGGTGATGATAAACGGAAAAGGGGGCATTGAGTGGGAGCTTAAGGAGTGGATAATTGTTCTTGTTTTGCTTGCATTAATAGTTGCATCTATAATTTTGTTAAAAGATAAACTTTGGCAGATTGGAGATTATATAAAAGACTTTTTGAGGTTTGGATAAAATGGTTGGAGAGAGTGAGATGTCTCATGTCAGGGAAATGATTTTGGTTATTTTGGTTGTTGTTGTTCTTGCAATTGCCGCTATTTATTTTTTCTCGCCAATTAAAACTTATTTTGGAAATCTTTTTTCTTATAATAATACTGGCGGTGGAACACTGCCTATTCCAGATGGTGCTGTGAAAAGTAATCTTATTCCAGACCGGTGTTATGAAAGATATCCTGAATGCAGGGTATGTGTAATGGATTGGGTTGGAAACTTAGAAAGTTTTCCATCTGTTGGAGAGATTAGTTCTGGAGGAGAGGCTTATGTTTATGTTCGGGGAACTGGCGGATGCAAGGGGGAGAATGTTTTTCTTTCTGTATGGAAAGATAACTGGGTTGTAGACGGGCTTGAATCAGAGAAGAAAGCTGTTTTTTCTGATGAAGATTTTCCAATGGCATATTTTAAGGTTAAGTTGAATAAAGGAGAGTATTATTTTTATGTTTTTAAGAGTGATGCTTCAAAAGAACAGATTAAAACAATAAGGCGGGGAAATTTTGAAAACTGGGTATTTAAACAGACTGGTGTGGAAAATATTATTGAGGCTAAATCAGTTAATCTGAAGGTTATTTAGTATGGTTGAGAATATGATTAGAGGGAAAAAAGGAGAAGGAACATGGTTTCATGAACATGTAGCAGATATGATAATTGCTGTAGTCTGCCTCGGACTATTGTTTTTTGTTATAGGCAGGGTTTATTCTATAAACCATGATTCAAAAATAGACCAGGTTACAGGAGATTTAGAAGAAATTGCCAGTTTGATTAAACAGGTTAAATCAGGGATAGATGGAAAAATTTTAGTAAGTGTTCCTAAAAACTGGCAGATTGTTTCTTTTTATCAGGATTATTACAAGCCAGTGCAGTGCGGGAAATATTGCATATGTATCTGCCAGGATTTTAGTATTGATTCTTGTGAGAAAGAAGAGGAGTACTGCGCTGATTTTAATGAGAAGATTGTTATTAGAGACGGAAAAATAGGAATTGATAAAACTATTGAACTAAAAGCGGTAAAGATTGGAGAGGAGTTTGAGGTGTATAAAAATGCATAACAAAAAAGCAGAATATGGAGAGTTTATGAATCTTGCTTATTGGATAATTTTGTTTGGAGTTCTGGTCTTAGCATTGGGATTAATTTTAAAAAAGGTTGGAGTGTTTTAGCAAGATGAATATGAATAAAAATGGGCTGGCAAAAACTGTAACTGGCTTGATTATACTTTTAATTGGAGCGTCTGTTCTTTTTTTATTTATCAGCTATATTTTTCCAGTTCTGATGGGGAGCACTTCAGATACTATCTGCCAACAGTCTATTGAGGCAAGGGCAAGTGCGGGAAGTTTTGGTGCGCAGTCTACTGTTCCGATAAAATGCCAGACAAAAAAAATATGTTTTGTAACTGACAAGAGTGAGGAATGCTCGGAGTTTAAAGAGCTGGATTATGGAAAGATTGTAATAAAAAAGAATTATGGGGAAAATTTGATTAAGGAAATCACAATTATGCAGTATGATGCATGGAAGCTTCTTGGAGAGGGCAAATGGGACTATGCTCCAAGCGAGTTTTGGACAATTAAAACAGATAAAAGTTATTGTGCACCTTATGCCAGAATAGCAATGTCAAATGAATTAAGAAAAGAGTTTGATAAAACTACAATTTTTTCTTATGAGTTTATTAATTATCAGCAGAGAAATTCCCCCCAACACAGCAAGACCAGCTATTTTAGACATTTATACGGGCGGGACAGCCTTAATGAGCTGAACAGCCAGATTAGCACGCAGGGGGTAGATATAAATTCTTTGAAGTTTGAGGTTAATAAACAATATTACATAATGTCGATGGTTACAAAACAGACATGGCTTAAAACAATTATCGGTGGAATTGTGGGTGGTGCTGGAACTGCGATTCTTGCATCTTCTGGATTTGGAATTGTGGTTCTTGGAGGATCAGCCATTGCTGGGGGGACTGGGGGAGCAACAATTGGATATTTCATCAGCAGTGGAGAAAGTGTTTTTATGCCTCCTTCTTTAATTGAATATGATGCTGAAGCTATCAATAGTTTGGAGTGTGATGATTTTGATTTTTCACCTTAATGTGGTTACTTTAATATGAATTTAATGAAAAATAAAAAAGCTGGGAATATATTGATGATTTCTGTAATTATGCTCATACTAAATATTATGCTTTTTACTGGTTTGTTTTATTTTGCCGTCAAAAAAACAGGGACAGTTGAGTTAGAAGAAATTTATGCAAAGAAAATTGCTGTTATTTTAGATTCTGCTGAACCTGGGATGCAGATTAGTTTTGATGTTAAAAAGGCATTTGATTATGCAGAAGAAAATAAGGCAGATATAAAAACTGCGTTTTCAGTAAATGATAATATTGTTTATGTGAAGTTGTCTAACAGCAGGGGATATTATTACAGTTTTTTTAATAGCGAGAATGTTGATTTAAGCCTTGATGAGGAGAATAAGGTTTTGAATATAAAAGTGGGGGTTAAGAAATGAATAAGAATGGGGGAGATGATATACTGACAATATGGTGGTGGCTTGTGGCAGGAATTGTAGCTGTTGCTATTTTTATTATGGTAACAATATATGCTTCAAAGCCAATTGATATTAGAAATATTGAAAGTGCACTTTTAACAGAGAAAATTTTAGACTGTATTTCTGAAGATGGAAAGATTCTTTCAGATGTTTCTATATTTGATATTGATAGTTGTGTTAATCTTGGAACAGAATATTCTGAAAAACAGTTTTTTGTTAAAATTCAGGAGTTGAAAGCTGATTGCAAGGAAGACTGCCTTATATCTGAAAAAATCTCCGGGAGAAGTGATTTTGAAATTTATTGCGAGAAAGAATATGGTGGGAAGGTTCCGGTTTGCAAGGAGATTTCGCTTTTATTGTCTAAGAATGGAGTTAATGAGATTTTGAAAATAAAAACTGTTATTGGGAAGGTGGATAAGAATGTACTTTAGTTTGAAAAATAAAAAAGGGAAGGCTGAAATGAGAAGATTTAGAAAATCTTCTAGCAAACATGATGTAAACATCATACATCAACCAGTAACGTTGATGAAAAATAAAAAAGGGAAGGCTGAAAGCAGCACTATTTTATGGGCATTTGTGACTTTAGTTATTGTTATATTCTTGCTGGGGGTTATAGTGGCAGTGACTTTTCTTACAGCTGGAAAAAACTTACAAAAAGTTTTCTTTAGAGGGGATGAATCGGGATTTTCTGATTTGAGGGGATTTGGCATTGCAGAAAATTTTTTGAATCAGGAGATTGATGGCATGAAAGTCAGCGATTTTATTGTTTATTCTGCCAATAAGGGAGATTTAGGCAGAATTGGAAAAGAGGATTTGAGAGACGAGTCTGAGGTTAATAGAGATTACAGAAATTTTGAACAAGAAATGAAAAAGGTTTTAGAAAAGATGCCAAAGCCAGCTGAAGTTTCAGCGTGGAGTGTTATTATCAGGTCTGAAATTTTAGGAATTAATAAAGTTGTGAGAAGCAAGGGTTCGGTTTATGCTGAAGGAGACTCTGTTCAGGCGAATGAAAAGTTTTATGATTCTAAGATTTATCTTAATGAAAGATTATCAGTTGAGCTTTATTTAGAATGTCAGGAGGTTTTTTGCAAGAATTTGTAACATGGAATTTTTTAAATCTAAGAAGGGAAGCGGAATTTCAATAACTATCCTTTTAGTTTTGGTTCTTGTTTTGGGAGTCGCTACACTTGGTGTAATGGTCAAACAGAATTCAAATATTTCAGAACAGCTTGACATTAATCAGATACAGCAAACAAAAATTATGAAAAAACAATCTGAATATCTAATTAAGGTTGTTGCTGAATCTAATGCTGTAGAGAGTTATGCTGAAATTGTTGGCACTAGGGGTTATGCTGGAGATGAATGTGAGATTAGGAAAGGAGAGGTTGTTTTTTGCAGTTTAAATAATGGCATTGATGAAAAGTTTAAGAGTGTTTTTAAAAATAAGTTTATTAGTGTTTTTCCAGACGAGTTTTCAGTTTCTAAGGAAAGCTTAAGTGTTGTGATTGAGAATGGCGGGATTGAAGTTAAGGGAAATTTTGAAGCTTCTAAATCTGGAAGCTTGAATGTTAATCATTCCTGGAAAGAGGAAAATGAGTTTAGTTTTAGTGAGATTGGCTTAGATTATTTTGATGAGATTTACAGGGGGGTTGAGAGGTGCAGAAGCGAGAAAAATGCTGATGATTTGAATAGTTGCCTTAGATTCGGCAATTTTAATGTAGCTGTCAGCAAAACTAGCGATAGCTTTTTGGTGAGTCTGAAAAGCAAGAAAAAATTTGTTCTTGACGGGGAGTTTAGGGCTTTGAGCTTTAGCTTTTTGGTTTAGAAAGATATTTATAGAACTAATACATTAGAAATAAATGTATAATGTAAAATATCGTCTCCATTTTGATAATTTTTTCAGGACAGTTCATGGAGGATAAGTAGACCCACAGGTAAGGGGTGAAATGTCTGAAGATGCACATAGAAGATATTCTCCCCATCCAGATATGGAAATGGTTGAATGTTTTGAAGATATAAACGGGGAATGGGTTCCTAATCCAGTTAAGAGAAGGATTTAATTGATGGTGCTAGAATTTAATGTACTTCCACATGAGAACACTTTGATGATTTTTTTATTTGTGAGCTGAGCCCGGAGAGCGAGGGTATTAGCAAGGTTTTTAAATAAGCTTTATCTAATTAAATAATGAAAATTAATGATAAAAGAGGCGCAGAGATGGCAATTGGAACTTTGGTTGTTATTGTTCTTGCTGTTTTGGTTTTAGTTGTTCTTGCTTTAGGATTTACAACAGGCTGGAGCAATTTATACGGCAGAATGACAAGCTTTTTTTCAAGTGTCAATGTAGACAGTGTTGCTCAGGCTTGCAGTGTTGCGGCTGTAGCTCAGAACAAGTATGACTATTGTTGTGCTGAAAGAGCTATAAACTTTGGCGAAGGTAAGAAGTTCACAGTTACATGTGATAGTCTTGCTAATGGAATAGACAAAGATAATGCAGATTTGGGAAGAACAGTCGCCATTGAAACTAGGCTGACATGTGGAGCTGATGCTTGTGTGTCTAGTTAACAAACAGAAACATCATCAGATACTCCTGCTGGTAACTAAGCCTCTAATTTAATCAGGAACTGAATTTTTTAATTTTTTTAATGTTTATTGTTTCTATTTTAGTTATACGTTTTCTACCATAATAATGCTTATAAAGTGTTTTCTTTTATTTTCTTTGGTGAGAAAAAGATGGATTACGAAAAACTTGTTGAAAGAATTGCTAAACTAAGCAATCTTGGTATTGACGAGATTGATAGGAGAGTTGTTGCAAAAAGAGCAAAGCTTTCTGGACTTATCAGCAAAGAGGGGGCTGCACAGGTTATTGCTGCAGAGTTGGGGGTTAATCTTGACAAGGAAAAAGTAAAAATTAATGAGATTGTTCCAGGAATGAGGAAGATAAATCTTGTTGGGAAGATTATTCAGATGAACCCGGTTAGAGAGTATAAAAAAGAAAATCGTGGGGGAAAGATTGGCAGTTTTTTAGTTGCAGATGAAAGTTCTAATATTAGAGTTGTGTTGTGGGATACTAATCATATTGCCCTGATAGAGAAAAATATTATTAAGCAGGGAGACGTGGTAGATATCGGAAATGCTAATTTGAGAGGGACTGAATTACATTTGACTGGATTTTCAAATATTGCTGTTAGCTCTGAAAGATTTGATAGTGTCAAAGAAGAAATAGTGTCTCAGGAAAGGACTCTTGAAAATGTCAGGCAAGGAGAGCAGGTTAAGATTCGGGCATTTATTGTTCAGGTGTTTGAACCGAGATTTTTTTACCAATGCCCAGAGTGTAATGGCAAGGTTGCACAGGACCCTGGAGGATTTTTATGCGAGAAACACGGAAGAGTTACGGGAAATAAGAGAGCGATTTTGACTTTGGTGTTAGATGATGGCACTGCAAATATGAGGGGGGTGTTATTCTCAGAGCAGATTGAGAAATTGGGTTTTATGCAAGGAGAACTGGAAACATCTGAAATTTTTAATATTAAGAAGATGCAGTTGATTGGAAAGGAAATGTATTTTTCAGGTTCAATAAGACTGAACAAGTTTTTTAATAATAATGAGATGTTTGTTTCTAATATGGAAGAGATTGATGTTGACAAGCTGATAGAAGTTCTTGAGAAGAGGCAGTAGGATTTTTGATATTTAAGGGACTATGGTTTATTATTTATCGGGCGATAGGTTTTATTGATAATTGATAGAACAGTATAAGTGAAATTAATGAGCAAGAAGAGTTGAGTGTAAATCTTTAAATATTCTCTGGCTTTATCTTTTTATAAAAGGGGAGAAGATGTTATTATATACACACTTAGCAGCTACAATTTTGGCAATAATTATGTTTCTCCCTAATGTGAGCTATAAGGTTTTATTCGTAGTTGTTGCTCTTATAGCAACTATTATTCCTGATGTTGATTCTCCCGGCTCTAAGATAGGAAGGTTATTTCCTGCTAAGGTTCTGAGACTATTTACGAAGCACAGAGGAATTTTACACAGCCTGACATTTATAGCAGTTATAAGTTTGATTTTTGCGTTGATTGTTCCAGTAATTGCTCTTCCGTTTTTTGCAGGCTATTGTTCTCATTTGATTCTTGATTCTTTTACTATTGAGGGAATAGTTCCGTTTTGGCCGTATAACAGAACAGTGTCGTGGCATATCCGAACAGGCGGCAAGAGGGAGTGGATATTTTTAGGAGTTGTTATTGCTTTGATTATTCTTGCCTTAATTGCAGGGTTTTGATTTTGAATATATATCTTAAATTGCGATAATGTTTATATATTCATATTTTTTATCTTCTTTATGGCAGAAAAGAAAGAGGAAAAAGAAGAAAAGTCTGAAGATAAAAAAGAGTACAAACTTACTGATTTGCCTGGAATTGGGGCTGTTGCTGCTGAGAAGTTAGAAGCAGCAGGTGTTTTTGATTTAATGGGGCTGGCAGTAATGTCGCCTCCTGCTTTATCTGAACTTTCAGGTGTTGGTGAGGCTGTTGCAAGAAAAGCTATTCAGGCAGCAAGAAAAATGATGAGTCTTGGTTTTATGGATGGTATGGAGTTTGCAAAAAAGAGGGAAGAGGTTTGCCATATTACTACGGGAAGCAAGAATCTTGATGGTTTATTGGGTGGGAAGGGAGTAGAGACTAAGGCAATTACAGAAGCTTATGGTGCTTATGGTTCTGGAAAAACACAATTAGGTTTGCAATTGTTAGTTAATGTTCAACTGCCTGTTGAAATGGGCGGTGCAAATGGCAAGGCCGTTTTAATTGATACAGAAGGGACATTCAGACCAGAAAGAGTTAAGCAATTGGCAGAGGCAATAAAAGCTCAGCCAGATAAGGTCTTGAAAAATATTTTTGTTGCAAGGGCGTTTAATTCGGACCATCAGATTCTTCTTTTAGACAAGATTGGTGAGATGATTAAAAATGGCGAGAAAATAAGGCTTTTAGTTATTGATTCTTTAACAGCTCATTTCAGGGCTGAATTTGCAGGAAGAGGGCAGCTTGCAGACAGGCAGCAAAAGCTAAATAAATATCTCCACGATTTAATGAAGCTGGCTGAACAATATAACATTGCGGTTTATGTTACAAATCAGGTTATGGCTAATCCTGCTATGATGTTTGGAGACCCGACAACTGCAATTGGAGGAAATATTGTCGGACACGCTTCGACCTATCGTATGTATTTAAGAAGGGGAAAGAAAGACTCAAGAGTAGCGAAATTAATTGATTCTCCTAATCTGCCTGATAATGAAACTGTGTTCTTTTTGACAACTGGCGGTTTGAGAGATGAGGCTAGGGAGTAAGATAGTTTATGGTTAATAACTTAAAGATTGAAGGGCGCAGAGGGGTTATTAATAAGGTGTTATTGCAATTAATTTCTTTGTTATAATTATTAAAGGTTTAAGTTAATGGGCTTGTAAGTTTACTAAGGAAGATTTAAATATGTTAAAGGTTTTAGTTTAGTATGGATATAAAAGGAAGTGAGACAGAAAAGAATTTATTAAAGGCGTTTGCCGGGGAATCACAGGCGAGAAATAGGTATACATATTTTGCTTCCAAGGCGAGAAAAGAGGGTTTTGAACAGATATCTACTATATTTTTAGAAACAGCGGATAATGAGAAAGAGCATGCAAAAGTATTTTTTGAATATTTAAATGGGGGAGATGTTGAGATTCTGGCAAGTTATCCTGCAGGAATTATTGGAAATACTGCAGAAAACCTTTTTGCAGCTGCTGAAGGCGAGAAAATGGAGTGGGGAACACTTTACCCTGAATTTGAGAAGGCTGCACGAGAAGAGGGATTTGATGACGTTGCTTATTCTTTCAAAGAAATTGCTGAAGTTGAAGAGCAGCACGAGAAGAGATACAGAAAATTATTGGAGAATATGAAAGAGAAAAGTGTTTTTAAGAAAGAGAAAAGTGTGAAGTGGCATTGCAGAAATTGCGGGTATATTCATCCTGGAAAAGAAGCTCCATTGGTTTGCCCGGCATGCAAGCATCCACAGGCTTATTATGAACTGATGTGTGAGAATTACTAGTTCTAAGGATTAAAATCCCAACATTTTGCTCATGATATTAAAATCATCTCTCATAAACATTCTTTCTATGGCCAACTTTTAAAACTTTGATAGTCTTTGTAGAATTATCAACATCAACTATTACTCTATAGTTTCCAACTCTTAATTTAAATCCGCCAATTTCTTCTAAATGTTCAAGAAACATAAAAGGATATTCTTTACATAGCTGAAGTTTATCCCAAATTCTTTCTTTTATTTGAGGTTCAAGCTTGTTGAATGATTCTGTGGCTTTCTTTTCAAAGATTAGACTATACATAGACAAGATAAATCAAGCGTATTTATAACTCTTATTATAATCCAAGAATTTTTTTAGCTTCTTTTTCTGTGTAGAACTCGCCTTTTTTTATTTTTTCTCTTGCTTCTTTTATTTCTTGTATAGTTTTCTGACTTAATTTAGGTTCTTTTTCGCAAGTTTTTGCAATAACAATCACTTTTCTAACTAATTCATCATAGCTTTCATTTTTATATTGCCTAAATTCATCAAGTTTTATTTTTGTTTCAGGATTTAATCTTATTGTTGTTTCCATATACAATTGTATACATATGTATATTTAAATGTTTCGCTTTATAATTTAGAATTAAGAAATCAACTTTTTGTTCTGCGAATGGGTTGTAGAAGTCATTTATACTTCTTTTCTCTTGAAACTCCACTACCAAAATTAATACCTTTTGCATCAGCATATTCTCTTATTTCTTTTGCTGCTTCAATAGCAGATTCATAAGATACTCCTGAAAATCTATCCACATATAATTTAGAGATTCTATCCGTATCAATGGGTCAATCAGATGTTGACCCATCTAAGAATAAACCTTTTTCCATTAACTTTCTTCCATAATAATTAATTGGCAAAGGTAAAATAGGCTGTGCTTCTATGTCACTAGCTGCTCTCTCATCTATAATCCTTTTTGTCCAATCAATTGTTTCTCTCAATGTGCGAGGAGTTTCTACTTCTGTTCCTAAAACAAGAGAACCATAAACATGAATCCCTTTACTCTTCATTAATTGTAAAGCTAAATAATTAGTTCTAACACTATCATGTGGCCCCTTCATATGTTGCAGTGTTTGGTCGCATCCAGATTCTAAACCTGTATTTACTCTAAAGACTCCCATCTCTTTTAATTGCCTTCCTAACTCTGGTCTTCTTACTAAATCTCTTGCTTGTGCATAAACAAAGAACTGGGGATCAAAACCTAAATCTTTGGGTTTACTCTCTGCAACCTCTTTCACAAATTTTCCAAAACTTGAGAAGCTATCGCAAACTTCCTGCAGAACATTAGCTCCAACTTGTTCGTGGGCAGTTCTAGCCTCTTCCCAAAAAATTTGTGGAGATGAAAAAGATAATGAATGAAAAAGAAAAAACTAAAATTAAAATAAGAAAAGAAAGAGAAATTCTTATGCTTGAGAGCAAGAAAAAGTAAATAGGGATTAATGCTCCCGCAGATTCCTAAATTTAGATTAAGAAACTAAGGTTTACTAAATCTTTCTAAATCTTTTTCCATTTGTCCTGAGAATCTATACTTAATCATAGCCATTAACTTTTGAGGAACAGTCCTACCTAATCTATTTGCAGCCTGATAAAATATCCCCTTAAGCAAATGGTCTGCTTCAGTTGGTTGAAATACTACTTCTGGTTTCTTTTGTCTTTTCCTTTCACCTTTTCTTTCATAAGAGAAGATTAATTCTTTATTTGGACCAATATACATTCCAAAATAAGATTCTCCATCTACATGAACTCCATCAAAACTAGGTCTATCCGTTGAAAATGTTTCATCCAATATTGGAATTTGTTCATAAAAACTTCCAAAAAAACCCCTTGGGCTATCCATTCCACCCATACCTCTAAAACATTCTGCTGAAGCTCCAATTCTATGCCCTAAATTCCCTATCCAGTTTATTAGAGGCCATCCATTATATTTTAACATTTCATTAGGGATGTTTTGTTGATGTACCCATTTTAAAACTCCAGTTAAAAATCCTGGTTCAGCTGAATGACATGCTGCAACTGTTCCTCTATCTTCATCTAACTCAGGTCTATATGACACTTGACTACCAAGAGGGTCAAAGGTTTTATCAGGAGTTATATCTGTTTGATAAACCCTCAAATCCAAATTTCCATCTCCACTTATATTATTCTGTAATACTCTTCCATTTGGGGTTTGTGTTACCCATTTATATCCTCCTCTAAAATCTGACTTATGAGATGACCAAACAGCAGCACCAAAACTACCTACAAAATCTCCTAAAGAATCAAAACCAAATTTTCTAAAATCCCAAAGCTCATTTGGTTTTAAAACACATGAACCTAACCATCCAGTCATTAAATAAAAATCTTCAGGTTCAACAGGATTTTCTATGATGTTTCCAGTTCTATGAACTTTCCAAGTATGGTGTTCTTTATCCTTAAAAGCATCTTGTAATCTTTTTTGAAATGGAACTTTATCTTCATCTCTTAATGTTTTAAAGTATCCTTCTTCTTGCATCTCTTTTACAGCTTGAACTACCTCTGAATCCATAGTGTGCCCAATATAAGGAATTCCATTTTCACTATTATGAGTCTCTTCTATTCTTTTTAACAAATCACTAGATTCTAATCTTTGTTGTGCTTCTGGGTAGAGTAAGTAATGAAACCTCATAATTATAACATAAAATAACTACTTTTAAGGATTATTATACTAAACTTTATCATACTTCTTGTATTAAAATGTGTTATAAATTGTGTTACAAAAAGTGTAACATGCCCCCACGAGTCAGAAGTATATTTTTGTCCCAAAACTGTGGCGTCTTGGTATTAATTTATTATAAAATATCTAAGTGTTAATAGTTTATATACTTTTCGTTTGTCGTCGGAGTTCTTAGGTTTTTGAATAAAAGTTCAGTAGGGTGAGTTTTTATTTTTATCTTTTCGAGATCTGATTATCAAGAAGACCACTAAAGCAATAAAAATTAATGCTGTAGCAACGTAAGCCAAAAAATTAGTTTCTGGTTCAGGAAAGAAGAACAAAACTGCAAGACCGATTAAGATTACTATTGGTACAAAATTTATAGCTTTCATTTTCTTTATAGAACTAAAAGGATAAATAAATGTTTAGTAAAATGAATTTTTATTCACTATACTGAATTTTTCTAAAAATAGTCATAAGTAAATAATTACTAACATTAGTAAGGTAATACTCGGACATCATAAACTATTAATATCTCCTATAATTACTATTACTATTATGGATCAATCAAAACAAGACTTAATTTTAGAAACTAAAGAATCAATTAATAATTTTCTATGTGCTAAATGCAAAGGTGTAATTGTTAGATCTTTTGCTCTTTCAATGTTAGCTTGTCAGCATGGTAAAAGATGCAGTTGTAAGAAGGGAACTAAGATTAAAATACCATAGAAACATTTATAAGTAAATCCTTACTAACATTAGTAAAATGATACTAACAATTAACACAGAGATATTTGAAGAGTTTTTAGGGGATTACTCTGCCCTTTTAACTGGTAGCGTTATTGCTAAGAAGAAAAAATTGAATCAAAAGACAACCGCAAACTATCTTTATGCACTTGAAAAAGAAGGAATTTTGAAAAGCAAAGTGCAAGGCAAAAATAAGAATTATTTTTTGAATCTAGATAATAAAGAAATTATTAAAAATTATATCTTGGCTGTTGAACATATAAGGACCATAGAATTTTATAAGAAAAATCTAGTTGTTAAGGAAATCTCTGAAAAGATAAGTGAACATATAAATGGAAGTGCAATCATTTTTGGAAGTTATGCTAAAGGAATCCAAAAAAAGGATTCTGACTTAGATATTTTAATTATTGGAAAGTGTAATGAAAATGAAATAGGGAGAGTAGGAAAGACTTACAACTTAGAAATAAACCTTAAAATCTATCCTAAACTAGAAAAAGACCTTTTAATCAAAGAAGCAATTAAAAACCATATTTTTATAAGAAACCCAGAACTAATAATTGGAGAGTTATTAAATGGCAAATATTGAATGGTGCAAAAAACAAAAGAATGGAATTGAATTAGTTGAGCCTAACCAAGATTTAGCAAAAGCATACCTCAAAAAAGCAGAAGATTCATTAAGTGCATCTCTAAACTTAGACAATAATAAAGATTGGAAAATTTCTTCATTATATTATACAATGTATTTTAGTGTTTATGCGGTTCTTATGAAAATAGGAGTAAAATGTGAAATTCATTCTTGTACTACTGCTTTTGCAGAGACTTTTTTAAAAGATCATATTACAAAAGATAAACTTGAATTATTAAATAAATCAATGAAAGCAAGAATTGATGTTCAATATTACACCAATAGAAATATTTCAGACTCCTTATATAAAGAAATGATTGAAAGTGCACCAAAGTTTATTGTAAGTTGTAAAGATATAACAAATAAATTAACTGAAAAAGAAATAGCTAAAATTAGGGATAAGATTTAATTTTAAGAATAAATAAGCTTAAGTTTAGCCTTAATTTTCAGACAAAAATATATTCATGCCCCCACGAGTCAGAAGTATATTTTTGTCCCAAAACTGTGGCGTCTTGGTATTAATTTATTATAAAATATCTAAGTGTTAATAGTTTATATACTTTTCGTTTGTCGTCGGAGTTCTTAGGTTTTTGAATAAAAGTTCAGTAGGGTGAGTTTTTTATAGAAATTTCTTGAACCCCTTTTCTTTATCGCTGTCAACTTCTGGAATATCAACAATTACCCTAACAAATAAATCTCCTCTTTCTCTTGAATTTACAAAAGGCATTCCTTGTCCTTCAAGCCTAAACGGAGTATGGCTTTGCGTTGCAGGAGGAATTTTTAATTTTATTTTTTTGTCTATTCCCTGCATTTCTATTTTCCCCCCAAAAATCGCAGTTATTAAATCAATTTTTTTATCTAAGAATAAATTTTCTTCTTCTCTTTTGAATATTGGGTGTTTTTTAATATGAACAACAACATATAAATCTCCAGAAGGAGCGTTTTTTCCTAATTCTCCTTTGCCTTCTACTCTTAAATACTGCCCTGAATTTATTCCTCTTGGTATTTTAATTTCAATTTTTTGTATCTTTTCAGTTTCTCCTCTTCCTTTACAAACTTCACAATATTTTGTTGCTATTTTTCCTCTGCCATGACATTTATCACAAGGAGATACACTGACAAATTGTGTAAATCCCTGCCTTCTTGCTACTCTTATTTCTCCTGCTCCATGACATTTATCACATTCTTTAAGGTTTTTTTCTTCTGCCCCTAACCCATTGCATTTTTTGCATATTTCATGAATAGGTATTTCTATTGTTTTTTTAATTCCAGAAAATGCCCCCCCTAATGTAATCTCTAAGTCATATCTCAAATCTGCACCTTCTTCATAATCTTCATATTCTCTCTGACTCTTTCTATGATTAAATATGTCAAAAATATCCCCAAAACCAAAATCGCTGAACAAATCCTCAAAATTAAATCCCTGACTTCTAAATCCTCTTAAATCCTCTTGACTAAAGGTAAAGCTTCCATATTGGTCATATTGTTGTTTTTTATCAGGATTACCTAAAACTTGAAATGCTTCATTAATTTCCTTAAACTTCTCTTCTGATTCTTTATTTCCCCGATTAACATCTGGATGATATTTTCTTGCTAACTGTCTGAAAGCTTTTTTTATCTCTTCTTGAGACGCTTCTTTTGATACTCCAAGTATTTTATAATAATCTTTTTCTGCCATTTGGATTGCCTCATAAAAAAGAAGAAGAAGCTAATTTTTAAATTTTATTTTTCATCCTTAACTTCATACTCGGCATCAATAGCTTCATCATTGCTCTTTTTCTTTTTTCCTTTATTGGAATTATTATAGTTATCTTTTCCAACTTCATGACTTTCTTTTGCATGCTCTTCTGCATATTTCTTAGCAGCTTCTTCATAGAGTTTTGTTGATGCTTCTTGCATTGCTTTTTGAAGAGTCTCAGTTTCTTTTTTAATGTCCTCAAGATTATCTTTTTTCAAAACATCTTTTGCATTTTTAATAGCTGATTCGACTTTTTCTTTTTGTTCTTTGCTTAATTTATCTCCTGATTCAGAAATAACTTTCTCGCAAGAATAGATTAATGAATCTAAGCTGTTTTTAGCTTCAATTTTTTCTCTTATTTTTTTGTCTTCTTCTTCGTGCTCTTTTGCCTCTTGCATCATCTTTTGGATATCTTTATCAGATAATTTTGTAGAAGCTGTAATCTGCATTTTCTGCTCTTTTCCGGTTCCTAAATCTTTTGCACTTACATTCAAAATACCATTCGCATCAATATCAAACGTAACCTCTATTTGCGGCACTCCTCTTGGTGCAGGAGGTATTCCTAAAAGATTAAAGTTTCCTAAACTTACATTATCTTTTGACATTGGTCGTTCTCCCTGTAAAACATGAATTGTTACTGCATTCTGAAAATCTGCTGCTGTTGAAAATATCTGGCTTTTCTTTGTTGGAATTGTTGTATTCCTCTCAATTAGGGGAGTCATTATTTCTCCTAAAGTTTCTATTCCTAATGTTAGTGGTGTAACATCTAATAAAACAATATTTTTAATATCTCCTGCTAAAATAGCTCCTTGAATTGCTGCACCCATTGCAACACACTCCATAGGGTCAACACTTTTTTCAGCTTTTTTGCCTATTTTTTCTTCAACAAATTTTTGTATAATTGGCATTCTTGTAGGCCCGCCAACAAGAATTATCTTTTTGATGTCTTCTTTTTTTAAATTAGCATCTTTTAATGCCTGTTCAACAGGGTGAATGCACCTTTTTATTATTGGCTCGATTAGTTGTTCTAATTTTGACCTTGATATTTTTAATAACAAATGTTTAGGTCCTTTATTTGTAGCAGTAATGTATGGCAGATTGATTTCTGTTTCTAAAACAGTTGATAGTTCAATTTTAGCTTTCTCTGAAGCTTCTCTGATTCTCTGCATTGCAGTAGAATCTTCATCTAAATTAATCCCTTCTTGTTTTTTAAATTCCTCAACAACCCATTTTATTAGTGCTTCATCCATATCTGTGCCACCTAATTGAGTATCTCCAGAAGTTGATAAAACAGCAAATGTTCCATCTCCAAATTCCATTATTGTTACATCAAGTGTTCCCCCGCCTAAATCAAAAACAAGTATTTTATGCTCCCCTTCTTTATCCAAACCATAAGCCATTGATGCAGCAGTTGGTTCATTTACTAATCTTACAACTTCCAAGCCTGCTATTTTGCCTGCATCTTTTGTTGCTGTTCTTTGATTATCATTGAAATAGGCTGGAACAGTTATTACTACTTTATTAACAGGCTCTCCTAAAAACGCCTCAGCATCTCTTTTTATTTTCTGTAAAATATAAGCTGAAATTTGCTGAGGAGTATACGCTTTTCCATAAATTTTATATTTAAAATCAGTTCCTATTTTCCTTTTTGTTTTTATTACTGTTCCTTCTGGATTTGAAACAGCTTGTCTTCTTGCAGGTTCTCCAACTAAAAGTTGCTCATCTTTTGTAAATGCAACGATAGAAGGAAACATTTTTCCTGCAACAGTAGCACCTTCTGCTGAGGGGATTATAGTGGGCTTTCCACCTAAAACAACAGCAGCTTGGCTATTGCTTGTTCCTAAATCAATTCCGATTACTTTTTCTTTCATGAAAATTCTCCCTTGACTGCCTGAATTTTCAGGACTGTCAAAAACTTTGTTTTTGAAGTTGCCATGTTATTTTTATGTTTGATCTATTTTTAAATCTTGCTTATCATCCTTCTTTGAAACTTTAACTTTGCTTGTTCTTATAACTTTTGATTTTAGCATATATCCTTTTTGGATTTCCTCAATAATTTCATTTTCATCATACTTGCTTAATTCTTTACATAACACTTCGTGAAATTCTGTATTAAATTTATTCCCTAATACTTCAATCTCTTTAAGCCCTTGATTTACAAGTATATCAAAAAATTTCTTTTTTAATGCTAATAATCCTTCTTTGTTTTCTCCTTCTGCGGATAGTCTTATTGCAGCATCAAAATCGTCTAATGTTACTATTAATTCTTTAATTAAAGCCTCATTTGCCAATTTTATTATATTTTCTTTTTCTTTTTCAAACTGTTTTCTATAATTATCAAAATCAGCCTGGAGATATTTTAATTGATTTAATCTTTCTTCTGCTAATTTTTTAGACTCTTCTAATTTTTTTCTCAGCTCTTCTGCTTCATTTCTAATTTTTTTCTCTTCTTGGATTATTTTCTCACTTTCTTGTTGTATTTTTCCAGCTAATTTTTCTACTTTCTTTTCTGACTTGTTTATTTTTTCTTGTTTCATGGTATTTTTATGTGAATGTCAAGAACCTTGGATTTAAGTTTATTGCCTTTTGGTTCTTGAGCACCTCGAAGATTGCTTTTATTTTCTCAGTATTAAAAAATAAAATTAAATAAAAAATTATTCAATTTCGATTTTATTTTTCTTTTTGGCTTCAGTTTTAGGAAGGGTTACTTCTAAAACTCCATCTTTATATTTTGCTTTAGCTTTTTCAGGAATTACATTGCTTGGCAGAGCCATTGCTCTATAAAATCCCCTGTAACTTCTTTCTTCCCTATAGAATCCTTTTTTCTCAACTTTAGCCTCTTGTTTCTTTTCAACTTTAACTTCAATCTTATCTTCAGTTATATTAAGCTGAATGTCTTTTTTATCTACGCCAGGCATCTCAAACTTAGCAATCACTTCTTTATCAGTTTCTTCTAAGTCTGTTAAAGGACTCCTAAGTGCTAAAACTCCTTTCTTTCCGGTGTAATCTGGCAAGGTCTTACAGCTTTCGCTATCCCAAAAATCTCCAAAGCTCCTATCAAGTTCTCTTTGAAGCCTTCTCATTTCATCAAATAGATCTCCAAACATCTTTTAGTTTACCTCCTGTTTATATTTATTAATCTATTTAGTCAATAGTAAATACAGTTTATATACTTTTTTTCCTAAAATAGTCTAATTTAGATACTATTTGTAATAAAAAAATAAATTTATAAGCATAAAGTATCTCTATCAATCATGAAAAAAATAACACTCGGATTAACTTTAGGAATTTTAGCTGGGATAATTGATTTAATCTCGATGATTATCCAAAATTTAACTTGGGATGCAAATTTATCTGCTTTAAGTTTATGGATAATCTCTGGACTTCTAATATCTACAACTAATTTAAAAATTAATAGTATCTTGAAAGGGATTTTTATTTCATTCTTGGTTTTAATTCCATCTGCATTTATTATTGGATGGAAAGAACCTCTTAGCTTATTACCTATTGCTTTAATGACATTAATACTTGGAGGATTATTGGGTTATTTAATAACTAAATTTGGAGAATAGTATGGTAAACTTAACATCACGGGAGAAACAAGTATTGAATGAACTTTTAAAAGATTGTAAAACCTCAGACCAAGAGATAGCAAGAAGATTAAAAACTTCAAGACCGACTATATTTAAGATTAGAGAAAGGCTTGAAAAAGAAGGCATAATCAAGAGATATATTCCAGTAATTGATTTTGAAAAATTAAATCTTCATCTTCAATCAGCAATTCTTTACAAATGGAGAGATTATTCAAAAACAAAAGAGTTAGAAAATACAGTTAAATTTATCAAAGCCTTGCCTGAAGTTATTCTTTTTGTTAAAGGAGAGGGTATTGGGAGCAAAACAGATTTGATTATCTCTATTCATGAAGACTTAAAAAATTATGAGAGATTTATTAGAAAATTAAAATACTATTGGAAAGACAATGTTGAAAATGTAGGAGTATTTATTTCTTCTATAGATGGGATTTCAAAGGGGTATGGCTTAGCTTCTCCAGCTCTTCAAAAAATAAATGAAAAAGTGATTTATTCAAAATAAGTGAAGTGAAATTCATTTTCCTGCCGACTGATTTATACTACCCATTATCATTTGTTGAACATCAATTCCAAATTGTTTTAGGATGAAGAAAATAATCTGTTTTAACAAAACATAGATTAAGATAAATAATGATATAACAATTAATTTCCTTACTCAAACTTTCTGTTTAGAAAGAAATGAAAATCTATTAATTAAAAAATCATCCAGTTTTTTGTATAGCCTACCTTTTAATAGAATGAGCAATAAAACAGCAATTCCTATTAAGACAATATAATAAATTGGGAAGTTTAATTGATAGAACAAAAATAGCAACACTGCAAACATGAATCCCTGAAGATACACTCTCCGTCTACTTGAACTCTTTTTCATAGAATAATAAATAATTATCGATTGATAAAGGTTTACTTTGTGAATTTTAGTTCAGTAGGGTGAATTTTTTATAGAAATAATCTTCTCAGGAAAGTGAAATAAGAAAGTTTTATAAGATTGATAATCCTCAGTATACCATGAAAGATAAACTTATAATTTTAAAAGCTCTGGCAGATGAAACAAGATTAAAAATTGTTGAATTTTTATTAGATGGAGAAAAATGTGTTTGTGAAATATTTCCACATGTTAAAAGAACACAATCAACTGTTTCTATCCAACTTGATGTTTTAAGAAAGGCAGGAATATTAGATTCAAGAAAAGTGGGAAAAAAGGTCTACTATTTTATTTCTGATAAAAAAGTTTGTGATGTTTTCAAAGCATTAGGATTCTCTAAAGCAAGACTAAAGAATCAACCTTGTTGCTATTCTTAGTTTCGTAAACTTTATAAATATTGATAATCATCAATTTGTTGTAATGAACAAAAAATATATCTATGCTGGTATTGGAATTGCAGTAATTTTATTATTAATATTCACAATTCCAAAATATTTTACTGGAAATGTGACTGCATCAGGTGCACAAATTTCAGGAGATATTGAGAAAATTGAAGTTTATCATTTTCATGGAACTAATCAATGTTACTCTTGTGTAACTATGGGCGACATGGCAGAAGAAACAATCAATACTTATTTTTCAGAGGAATTAAAATCTGGTAAAATTGTTTTCGGACATATCAATGGAGAGCTTCCTCAAAATAGCGAATTAGTTCAAAAATTTGGGGCAACTGGCTCTTCTTTATGGATTGGGGTTTATTATAAAGATGGAAGTTTTACAAAAGAAGAAAATATTAATGTTTGGTATAAGATAAATAATAAACAAGATTACATGAATTATCTAAAGGGTGTGATTGAAAGTAAGCTTTCTGGAGGTGGGGGAATTGAAGCGTTTGACTAATTATATTATGCCAATCTTTTTAAACAAGGATTTTGTTATATCTCTATGAGGAACAAAGGTGTCGGATTTTTGGTTATAGGAATAGCATTAGTAATGGCATTAATGGTTTTACTATTTAATAATTTAATAAAGGAAAACATTGGATTAACCTGCTCGCATGGACCTAGCTGTGAAATGTATACTGATCTTGCGATTCAAACTTGGATAAGCCTAGCAATTGTTGCAGTGATTATAATTATTGGGCTATTCTTAATTTTTTCTAAACCAGAAGAAAAGATTGTAGTTAAGAGAATAAAAGATAAGAAAAAGAAATTAAATCTAAATGGGCTTGATAAAGATGAAAAAAAGATTATTGAATTGTTGCAAAAAGAAAATGGTGGGATGTTTCAAAGAACATTAATGGAAAAATTAGAATTAGGAAAAGTTAAAGTTACAAGGTTGCTTGATAGATTGGAATCAAAAGAATTAATAGAGAGAAAAAGAAGAGGAATGAATAATATCGTTATACTCAAATAAATAAGTGAGAGATTAAAATGGTAAAGAGACTGATAATAGGGATAATTACAATTGTAGTAATAGCTGGGATAGTATTATTCATAGATTTTTCTGAGAATAATGAAATGCCTTCTAGCGAAACTCAAACACCCCCTGTTAGTGAAAATGAAAATGCCGGAAGCACAGATACTCATCCAAGCGGTGAAAGTAGAATCCCCAAAACATATAATGTAGAGATAAGAGATTTTGCATATTCTCCAAGTAGCTTGTTGATACAGCCAGGAGACACAGTTATCTGGAAAAATAAGGATAGTGTTGGGCATACAGTTACATCAGACAGTGGAGATGAGCTCGATTCTTCACTATTGGGAAATGGAGATAGTTACTCGTATAAATTTACAACAATCGGAAATTATGCATATCACTGCACACCACATCCTTATATGAAAGGAACGGTGATTGTTGGTGAGTGGGACACTCAGAACTAGCATTTCTTTAATTTGATCAACTTTTCATATAATCTGTCGGCGCTGCCGACATACAGAATATATTTCTGAATGACTTTTTTCCCTTTCTTTGAGGTTTTTGCTAT
>Ga0210057_1000755_pt1 | contig 52738 bp, 56 predicted proteins | sample CryGeyCG2114_010_2_FD_183968 | JGI IMG/M metagenome (GOLD analysis project Ga0210057, IMG submission 183968) | Groundwater microbial communities from aquifer - Crystal Geyser CG10_big_fil_rev_8/21/14_0.10 (SPAdes) (version 2) | ecosystem: Environmental > Aquatic > Deep subsurface > Groundwater ...
TCTTTATCAGAAAAAGAATCACATTCCTGTATTCCATTAATAGTTGCACTCTCAATAACCTTATTAAAAGATTCATCACTAACATTATTAGCACACCCACTAAGAATTATTAATAGAACTGGAATAAACATCACCGCTATTTTCATAAATATTTAAAACAATACGTAATATATAAAGTTAACTCTAAAATATATAATAGAAAGGTTTTTATAAATGCAATTCATAATTTAGAAAATGAAAAGGGGTGTGTTTCTAATTGTACTAATTATATTCTCATTAATAATCATTTCAAATTCAGATTCATTAGATACAAATAAAGGAATAAGAATATGCTCACCAGACAATCCTCTTTGTGTAGACTATTATGATATCTATTGTTCAGAAAGCAATTATCAAAGCATAGAAGCAATAATAGGTGCAGGATATTGTGAGTATGGTACAACAACTTCTGTTGTTTGTGGAAATGGAATAAAAGAAACAGGAGAGCAATGTGATGATGGAAATACAAGAAATGGAGACGGTTGTTCATCCACATGTATTATAGAACCTCAAAATTGTGATGATTATTGTTCTGGAACGACATTTTACCATGATGGTGTTTACAGACCTTCTGATGGTGTATGTGTTTATCAAAGAGAAACAAATTCAAAAAGTTGCGGATACAACGCATGCGTACCAAACGCAGGAAGTCCTTGTGGTTGTACAGGAACTGTTAGTTGTAACGGACAGTGTGTAGGAGACACCGCAAAATCAACTTACTATAGAGATGTAGATAACGACGGATATGGAAGTACAACTTCAACTTTAGCATGTTCAAAACCAGCAGGATACGTAACAAACAATCAAGACTGCAATGATAATAACGCAAATATCAACCCAGGAAAAATAGAAAAGACTTCTGCATTGTGCTCAGATAATTTGGATAATGATTGTGATACCTCAATAGACTGCAGAGACTCGCAATGTGCAGGAGTAACAAAAACAAACGGACAAACCTGCTGCACTTCATATACCTCATGCTCACTAGACCAGACATGTGAAAGCAATGTTTGTATTACTCCAACAAAAACAGGAAATCCAGTTTGTTGTTTAACTTACTCAGAATGTTTATCAGCAGCATTAAAAAATCAAAATGATCCGTTTGCATGGCCAAAACAAGTTGATTGTATACAACACGGAATAACAGAGCTACCGGAGTGCTACTAAAAATGAAAAAAATAATCCTATTATTAATAGCAGTTTTAATTATTCCATCAGTTTTAGCACAAGACCTGGAAATCTCAATAGTTTCTTATTCGCCAGAAGACAGTTCAGCACGTTTAAGATTGTACAATCCAACAGATATTAATTACAATGATGTAAAATATTCCATAGATAACCAAGAAGAGATTGACTTAGTACAAAGATTGGCATCAAAAGTCGCAATCTCATTCTTCCCGTCAGTAGCACCAGGAACTCATACAGTAACAATTACATCCTCAAACGGTTTAAACTTTGAAAAAACATTAAAGTTCGGCTCAACAGAAACGCAAGTAAAAGAAAAGCAGGACGAATTAGATGCTTTAAATCAGAAACAATTGGAAATCCTAAAACCGCAATTAGAACAGGAAATCCAAGACCAGGAAAATGCAAAGAAATACAAACCATATTACATATTGGGAGGAATAATCTTAGCAATAATAATCATAATCTACTATTTCCTAAACAGACTTAAAAAATGAAATATAAATTTTTATTGTTTACACTAGCTTTTGTACTATTTCTAATTACAATACAAGATACAGAAGCAATTTGTTGTGGAGCAGGTTGCTATCCAGAAATGAATGTTTGTGCCTGTCCATTAGATAATCCAAGTTGTGATGAAACAGAAACAATTGGATATTCAGGCTGTCTTGATTCTTCAAATACAATTTACCCTCCTTCAACACCATCAACAATAACTTTAGATCCTTGCGCTCAATGTATTTGTTTAACACAAGAAGATTGCTCATGGAATTTAAATGATAATATTTGTGCACCTGGAGAATGTACAGCAACGTTTGCACAAGAAAAAATAAATGAAGATAGTCCTGCATGCTCATCAGTATGTTCAGACTCAGAAGTTCTTTGTAACGACGGAACATGTAGAATTTTCTGTGATGATATAACTTGTCAAGCAGGAGACGGATGTGCTCTTGGATGTTCTCCAGTAGATTTAGATTGTGGCTCACCATTTTGCTCTGCTCAAAACCCCTCAAATTGTGGACCTTTAGCAACATGTGAAGCAGGAGATTTATGTATTGCAAATTGCCAGCCTTTTTCAGATCCAGATTGCCAAGGCAATATTTGTGTATCTGGAGATAACTTCTGTGTTCTTGGTTGTGCTCCTATAGATGAAGATTGTGGTGCACCAGTATGCTCAAAAGATAATCCTCTTGCATGCGGTGGAGCAACTTGTCAGGCAGGGGATGGATGTATCATAGATTGTGAACCTAAAGATTTGGATTGTGGGGGAAATGGAGTCCGAGGTTGTTTAACAAGTGAAGAAGGAGGAACCTCTGCATGTGATGTTGGAGAAGGTTGTGGATGTTCAGATTGTGCATCCCAACAAGACTCTTGTGAACCAGGAATGTTATGTTCAGAAGAAGAATTATTAGGAACAAGAAGATGCCTTGGAGATTCTGATGGAGATGGAATAATGGACATTCTTGACAATTGCCCATTTGATCCAAACCCAGAACAGGAAGATGAAGACCGGGATGGAATAGGAGATGCTTGCGACGACATTAATGTTTGCGAAGGAACCGGACAATGCTGCACTTCAGACTCATATTTAGAAAATACAATTGGAAAAGGAAATTACTACGGATTTACAGTAGACTGTTCCCCTCCAGATTTGGACTATGCAAAAGGTTGTTGGGATCTTTGCTCAATGAGTCAGGGGGACGGAACAGCAATAATTTATGATGCAGGACCATGTATAGACGGATTAAGAACTGTAACAGAAAAAATAATAGATGAGCAAACAGGAGAAGTAATAAGTGAAACATCAATTCAAGAGCCATGCACAGGAATTCCCTTAATACCTTTAACATCTCTTTCAGTTTTAATCATTAATATAATCCTAATTGGTTTATTCTACAGGTATGAAAACCAAAAAGTATATAAATAATTAATACACATTTATACACACAAATACACACCAAAAATGAACTTTATACTGACAAAAAAAGATATTATTGCACTAAACCAAGAATTTGATCAAGGGACAGTAAACAATGAAACAAGTTTAGATTTTGCAATAAGTTATGCCAAAAAAACAGAGAATTGGACAAAAGCATTAGCATGGTTAACAAGAGCAATCTTAATAGACCATGTCTTTGAAGAAGGAAACAAAAGAACAGTCGCATTATTAATAAAAACATATGCAGATTATGAGGGATATGAGACTTATGATGATAAGATATTAAAATTAATTAAAACAATAATATTGAAAAATATAACCAGCATAAGAAAAATTGAGGAGTTGATTAAAGATGCCATCAAGTAAAATACAAAGAATTGCAAAAAAAATAGTAAATAATAACCCTGAATTATTCAAGAGTTTAATGGAATTTGAAGATACTAAGAAAATAAGAACAAAAAAAAGACTTAATTTTACAATTGACAAAAGCATTGCTTCTAAATTCCAAAAGTATTGTAGAAATAATGGATACAACATGAGTGCGAAAGTAGAACAAATGATGAAAAAAACTTTGGAAAAGGTGACCCCAAAAATATAAAAAGTAGTCACCCAAATTTACACTTACACTTTTTACAAAAAACAAAAAAATTAGAAATTTGTAATGGTATAAAATAAGCGCCCGGGAAGGGATTTGAACCCTCGACCTACAGCTTAGGAGGCTCTAGCGGGAAAAATTTTCCTGTCGCTCTATCCAAGCTGAGCTACCCAGGCGCGTAAATTTGTAAAAGTTTTTCAGCTCTCTTACTTTTTACAGGATGAGAAAAACCAACCTCATTTAAAAATCTTATTATCATATCTTTTTTTCTTATTCTAAGCTCCCATGTTTTAGAAATAGTGTCTGAAGTAGGAGACTTAGCAACCCTACAATATGGTTTTAAAGTATGAATATCAAATAGTTTCAAAGAAGATTTAAGTTCTTCAATAAACTCTTTATCTTTTAATGTTATGTCAACAAATAACTGTTTGCATTTATCTGGATTTTTTGGTAATGTTCCGTCAGCATCAAATAAGCCAACAAGATACCATCTCAATATCTCTCTATTATTCTTAAAAATATTAGGAATTCTCAAATTATGTTTTTTTCCTCTATTGATTCCAAAAATTTTGTGTAAGTAAGAGTTTAATACCAAACTTCCAATATCAAGCCGATACATCGGTTTTTTACTGATTCTTGAATCTTGAGAATAAATTCGTCCTTCAATGTTAAATAAATCAAGACATAGCTCATTTATCATTTCTATTTGTTTTGAATCTTCATCTGTAAAATCCATTCTTTTTTTATTACTCTGAATAGAACCGTCCCCTTGCAAATAGCCCACAAAATAAGCCAACCTTGGAGTTAAATATTTAGGTAAATTTACCACTTTCCATTTAGATATAAAAGATGTTTCAGAATTTTCTATATCATAAAAAATATTTTTATCTAATAGTTTATTTAATTCTTTTATAAAAAACAAAGGATACTTTTTATGTCTAATATATGTTTTTAATGTTTTTGTAGAATAATTTAATTTCTTGCTTATTATTTCTAAACTATTCTCTGTTATATTGAAATCTTCATCAGATAAAACTCTTATTTTATTGGAAAGTTTAGATACATAATCTTTAATTTTAATTCTCGGAAAATCAGGAATATTCATATAAAAAATAATCTAAAAATCTATATAAGCCCTACGCACACATGTCAAGTGTGTCAAGTGAATGCAACATATATTTTGTAATTAATATTCTTTAACGTCAAGTTTAATTCCAAGTTCTTTTTCCAAGGCGCTTATTCTTTTTCCGCCTTTTCCAATAATTTCTGCAACAAACTTGGTTGGAACATAAATCTCAGCTTTGTTATCAGAAGTAACTCTTGCTTTAACCTTGTAATCAATCAAATACTTTTCAATTTGTTTTGCAGCTAGCTCATGGACGCCAGTTTTTTTCTTGGTAGAAACATCTTTGACAGGAACCACAACAGTCTCTTCACCATAAGAATAAATTTCATACTCTAATTTTCCGGTATCAAAATCTTTTACGACTACAATGGGCCTTGCTAAATCAGCCTCGGTCATTCCCTCTGGAACTTTAACAGTCATTTCTAACGCCAAAACTTTATCTACTTTACCATCTTTTATGAAAATAACGGTATCAACAATATGTGGAATCTGTCCTAATTCAGTTTTCCCAATAAATCTTTGAATAGCATCGACAGCAGCAGTAGCATGCACAACACCAGCCAAACCAATTCCTGATAATCTTAAGTCGCTAAATAACTCAAAATCCTTAACGTTTCTAATCTCATCAAAAATGGTATAATCCGGTCTTGATAATAATAAAACATCATGTATTTCTTCAGAATTATTTTTCAAAGCATACTGAACTATCTTATCATTCAACTGCAAGTCACGAGGAGCTTCAACAGTTTTAACGATTTTTCCGTTATTAGAATAATATTCTGCAAGAGCAGAAGCAAACGTTGAATTATGTGTAACTGTAAAATCACCTAGGCAATATAACCCGTCTTTATCCAATTCAAATCCAAAAAAATCTCCTTCTCCGAGGGGTTCTATGTTAATTCCAGTTCTCAAAACATTTTTAATTTGTCTTCTTTTCTGACCAATTTTTCTTTTTATTTTTGTTGGAATCCAAGAAATGTCTCCTGAAATAGAGATACGATGATATATCTTACCATCTATTATTTTATCTTTGCTATAAGCTGCAAATCCCAAAGACCTTGCCAAATACAGGATATCTTCTTTCAATATTTCAAACTTTGTAGTTATTTCAAAACAATTATCAAATAAATAACCGTCTGTATCGATTAGCCCTGCTAAAACTCTCAATCTAATTTCAGAATCATTAACTAAATATATTTCTGGAATATGTTTATTATCAATCAAATCATAAAATCTCATTAAATTTAAAAGGGGATTAACTACTATTCCTCCCTGTTGTCCAGTAGTGATACCATAAGTTTGGCAATTTCCTTCTTTGTAAGAATGTTGTCTTAATACTAATCCTTGCTCATCAGCATAACCCTCTAAAAATTCTACAACTTCAGGTTCTGCACTAGCAACTCTCGTACTTGAAGAAAGACCATCCCCCAACCATACTCCTAAAAAATATGGGTTTATTAAAGCTTCTCTTCTAGGAAAATTAATTCCAGTCCGATAACCTTTACAACGGAATTGTAAGTATTCAGGAGATTTTAAAAAATCCTTTAAAGAAATATTTATTGTTTCTTCAGAATTTTTTTTATTGTACTTCAAAGAAAGAATATGATCTTCATTTACTACATAAGGATCTCCTTTCACAGGATTTATTCTATAAAGTTTACCCTGCCCCTTATTTGTTCCTAGAACAGCTCTTGGTTGAGAATCTGGACCCATAACAAAATTTCCAATTTCTACATCTTGAACCATCTTTATTGAACCATCAAACATAAGAATGGGGGTATCTTTACCATGACACTTACCGTGTCCCGGAGCTCCAGCAATTAATACTCCTTCTGCCTGATCTGCAATTCTTTTTTTCAATTTCTCCGATAATTTATAGTCTTTTAACTCTAATTTCTTAACAGGTCTTACCACAGTTATTTCCCAGCAATTACTGAAAGGAGGTCTTGTAACAACAATTCTGTAAGTTCCAATCTGGAATATTGTGCTCCCTTCTCTTTCCATCTCAATAAAACCTTTTTGATTAGCATTGACTTCTTCAATAAAATCCTCATAGATTTCAACAAGCAAACGGCTTGTAATCTTTTCTTCCTTTAACTCTTCAAACTTCCACTTGCCTGGCATACCCCTCTTCACACAAGGCTTCAAACCCTCCTTAAGGTGTACGCTCATAATATCTTTGTCAAAATACTTCTCAATTATCATATAAACTTAAAGAAAAAATCTATTTTTAAATCTTTGGTTAGCAATAATTTTATATAAAACCATTCTTATTAAAGATATATGTTTCAGTACATAACTTTCATCGTTGGCTTTTTTTTATTGATAAAAGGAGCAGATTATCTGGTTAAGGCAGCAAAAGCATTAGCAAAATCACTAAATGTGTCTCCATTATTAATAGGTATCACTGTTGTGGCGGCAGGTACAACATTGCCAGAGCTTTCAGTAAACCTAATAGCTTCCATAGAAGGAACAACAGACGTAGCTTTAGGAAATGTAGTAGGCAGTTTGATAGCAAATATCTTATTGATTCTGGGATTAGTAGCAATCATTTTTCCAATCAAAGTCAATTGGTCAAAAACAAAAAAAGAAGTCCTATTTGGCATACTAGCAGTTGTTGTATTATTAATATCTGCTATAGATGGATTTGTAAATCACAGCAAGTTTGCAGTATTGGAAAGAACAGAGGGAATAATTTATTTATGTTTCTTCATAGTATTTATTTGGTACATTTTCCTTCTTGTAAAGCAGCAAAAAAAATATTTAGGAAAACATTCTGTGTCAGAAGACCAGCACTACCTAATAACTATCTTAATGATTATAGCTGGGGTTGCTGGATTATACATAGGGGGGAGATGGATAGTAGATGGAGCAGTCTTAATAGCAAGAAATATTGGATTATCAGAATTCTTAATATCTTCAACAATCGTTGCAGTAGGAACGTCTTTGCCTGAATTAGCAACTGCAGTTACAGCAGCACTCAAAAAAAGTACAGACATTGCAATTGGAAATATTATTGGAGCAAATATTTTTAATGTATTCTGGATTATGGGAATAAGTTCAATAATAAGGCCTATTTCAATATCTCAGGGAATTCTTTTGGATATTGTATTTGCTTTGTTTGCAACGCTTTTGTTTATCTTTTTTATAAACAACACCAAACAGAAAGAACTATCAAGATTGGAAGGATCCGTGTTTATTCTGTTATACATCATTTATGTAATATTTAATATTTACAGAGGCTAGGTGTTGAACCAAAGATATTTAAATAAAACAAGCATTAAAAGAGTATGGTTAAAAAACCAATAATTGCTATTGCACAAATAAAATATTTTGACATTTCTAAAAAAAATAATATTGAAAAAATAAAAAAATATATCAGACTTGCAAAGAAAGCAAAAGCTGATATAGTTTGTTTCCCGGAATCATGTGTTCATAAGACAGAAGTGTTGCATTCTAATCACAGATTAATAAAAGAAATACGGGAAGAGTGCAAAAAAAATTCTATATGGTGCATAATAACTGAAGATCTCAAAATAAAAAGCAAATTTGGCATAATAAAAAAGAATTATAATGTTGCTATGCTTATTGATCGTAATGGAGATATTGGAGGGCAATATAAAAAAATACATTTGTATGGTGATAAAACAAGTCCTGGAAAAAAAGCTCAGGTTTTCAAAACAGATTTTGCAAAGATAGGCATCGCCGTATGTTGGGATATTGCTTTCCCGGATCTTTTCAAGGAAATGAAAAAGAAGGGAGCAGAAATAGTTTTTTGTCCTTCAGAATGGTGGTATGATACAAAAGCTCATGATAGTGACCATATGACAAGAGAGCTAAAAATTTTGGAGTCAACAATTTTAACAAGAGCATTTGAAAACATATTCTTCGTCGCAGTATGCAATCCCGTGCAAGAATCAAAGTACCAGGTTTCATACTCCGCAATATCTTCTCCAGACAGAATATTAAAAAGAATTATTGGAAAAGAAGGAATGATTACGGCAGAAATAAATCTTAATGAAATAAAAAAACTGACCAAAGTTTATTTATCTTGATTTTTTAGTTTTTAGGAAAGCTAACACTTCACTAATTAATTTCTCCCTTTCATTCTCAAAAAAATCAAAAGCAGGCTCTGCATTAATCTCAACAACAACCCACTTATCATTCTTTTTAAACAAATCAACACCAAAAACGCTCATTTTTGAAATCTTAATCAATTTTTTGATTATTTTTTTCAATTCTTCATCAACCTCAAACTTTTTGAATTTTTTAGCGTATACTCCTGTAGCCTTCCAACTCTTATTTGTTTTTATTGCGGTTTGTACTACTTTATCTCCTATCACAGTTACTCTATAACTAGGGGAGGATATAAACTCTTGAGCAATTATTGGTAATCTTTCGTTACCCTTTTTCCAGAAACCCTTTATTTTTTTCATAGCCTCATCTATATTTTTAGCTATTTGCACAAATTCCCCCATAGTTCCCCACACTCTTTTTAAGACCACAGGCCAATGATCAAATTTTTTAAGCTCTTTTTTTGCAACAGAAGAATTGTCTGATAAGAGTATAGTGTCAGGGGTGGGTATTTTATTCTCAAGGCACTTAACAAAAAACATCCATTTATCTTCAATAAAATAATAGGTCTCTGCAGGCTCAATTACTTTTTTTCCAAGTTCCTCTATAGTCTTTTTGAACTCAACTGCAAATTCTATTGCTGTACTATTATAAATAACATCACACTTTTTTATTTTTTCTTCAAGTTCATTTAATCCTATATCCTTTGAGGTATTAATAGGGACAATTTGAATATTCTTTTTTTTTGCAAGTTTAATAAACAGCTTTTCATCTTTGTCAGGTCTAGATCCGCTAAAGATATAACCCAACACCACTTTTTTCATATCAGCATAAAACGGGCTGGTATATTTAAATCTATTCTGAGAACATGTGGGAGGCAGGGCTCGAACCTGCGTAGGCACTAAGCCATTAGCTCTTGAGGCTAACCCGTTTGACCACTCCGGCACTCCCACGTATAAATATTGAAGAGATTTTCCATTTTTAAGCCTTACCATAACTTATTTATATCCCAACAATTATTTTACTTATATGCCCATCAAGAATATAATAAAGTTGGAGAACGTAGAAAAAATATATCAGTTAGGAGAAGTAGAAGTTCCAGCCTTGAGGGGAGTTAATCTAGACGTGAGAGAAGGAGAATTTTTGATGGTTATTGGTCCATCTGGTTCAGGAAAGTCTACAATGCTTAACTCTATTGGCTGCCTGGATATTCCGACAAAAGGAAATATTTTTTTGGACAGGCACAATATATCACATTTGTCAGAATCAACTTTAGCACAAATAAGAGGAAGAAAAATAGGATTTGTATTCCAGCAGTTTAATTTAATCTCATCATTAACAGCTCTAGAAAACGTAATGCTTCCAATGTTATTTCAAGATACAACAGAAATTCACAGGAAGAAAAGAGCAACAGAATTACTAAGTAAGGTGGGATTAGCTGAAAGACTTGACCATTTACCATCACAATTGAGTATAGCAAAAGATGAGTACATTCTAATAAAAAAAAACAACATAATAAAACCTATAAAAATTGGAGAATTTGTTGACAATGTAATAAAAGATTCAAAAAACATTGAAAAAATACCAAATATAAAAGAAGGTGTAAGAGTAATAGTTAATGAACCTATAAAAATAGCGACATTTAATGATAAATATAAGCAAACGTTTACTAAACTAAAGCAAGTTATAAGGCATAAATCCAATTCAGTCTACAAAATAAAAACAGAATATGGTTATACTATCAAATGCACAGGCTCACATAGTATTTTTGTTTATAAAAATGGAAAAATACTGCCTAAAAAAGTTTCAGATCTGAGTGAAGGGGAAATAATTCCAATCTCTATGAATCTTCCAAACAATTCTTATTTTGATAATAAAACCATTGACTTAGTAAAAGAATTAAAAAAATTACAACAACACAAAGAGATTATAATAAAAAATGAAAAAATAAGATTTAAAGTAAGCCATTCAAAAGAAGCCATCCCCTCCAAAATAAAAATAGATAAAAGATTATGTAGAATCTTGGGGGATTTTGCATCAGAAGGCTGTGTAAGGCATGATAAAAAGAATAGTAGATATTATATAACATTTACATTGGGGATTAACGAAAATAAAAGAGCAAATAAAATAAAAGAGCATTTTGAAAAGATATTTGGAATAAAATTAAATAAAAGAATAAAAAAAAATCATAACACCATTGTATTGGAAACAAGCAATAAACTACTTTCATTAATTTTTCTAAGAATATTTAAAGTTGGGGAAAATTGTTATTCAAGAAACATTTCAGACATTTTATTCAATGTTTCAAATGAGCTAAAATTAGAATTTTTAGCAGGAGCCTACGGGGATGGAACCCATAGAAAAAAAGGAAATGTAAAAGGTAAAGAAAAAAGGAGAGAAATTTCTATAAAGACAACTTCAAACACATTAGCAAAAAAACTTCATTTCTTATTCTTGCAAATAGGATATATTCCAGCAATAGAAATTCATCTCTCAAATAAGGGTTCTAGAAGAAAAGCCTATAAATTATGTCTGTATGGTAAACAATGTGAAATGTTTGCTAAGGAATTAAACAAAAGGGGATATAATATTACTTTTAACGATATTGGGGTTAACGGTTTGGGGAAAACAGACATTTTACCTAACTATATTCCTTTTGATGAGGAATTAATCAATTTTGTGGATTTAAATAGAAAATTATTTACCACAACAGAATATCCTGGAATTGCTTCAATCTTAAGGCAGGATATACAGAGAAATTATTCGATAAAAAAAGATATATTAAATCATATCCTTTTTAAAGTGAAACATGAAAATTACAAAAAAATAATTCAGGGAGATATTGGTTTTGTAAAAATAAAAGAAATAAAAAAAATAAATAAGACACAATATGTTTATGATGTCTCAGATGAAAATAATCGATTTATTGGTACACATGGAATCTATCTTCATAATTCAGGTGGAGAAAGTCAAAGGGTAGCAATTGCCCGTGCATTAGCAAATAACCCAGAAGTTATTTTAGCAGATGAACCCACTGGAAACTTAGACTCAAAATCAGGAATCGTTGTGATGGAAACACTAAAGAGATTACACAAAGATGAAAAAAAGACCATAATAATGATTACTCACGATGCAGATCTAACAAAATATGCTGAGCGGATTGCATATTTAAAAGATGGTGTAGTGGTAGATATAAAGGTTAGAAAGAGGGCATAAGAAAAACTTATAAATATGAAATTCAAAAGAAATTATAAGAGGCTGATGAATTTGAAAAAAACAACGCTCATTTTTGTATTTTTGCTTTTACTTCCTTTTGTATCGGCAATAGAACAAACGATTACTGAAGATTCAACTACAATAGCTACAGGAACAGAAAAAATAATAAGCGGTCAAGATAACCCTAATTTAGTTGTTGCAACACTAAGATATGAACCTTTCCCAGTAGAGCAAGGTTCTTATTTTGATTTATGGTTAAAAATTCTAAACACTGGAAATGAACCAGCTGTTTCAATGACGGTCTCCATAGAAGAAACTGCCTCTTTTATCTACACGGGTCCTGAAATAAATACAGGAGCAATACCTGCAGGACAATATGCCATTGTTAAGATAGAAGATATTAAAGTTCAGCCCACAACTCCTTATGGCACACATGAACTTAAAGTAAGATTAAATGCAGGTGGAGGTTATTCCTTAGAATCCAAAATAGTTCCCTTGAGCATTGAAGTTGGTCATTTGCAATCAGGGCTTCAACCAAATATTTACACAGTCCCTTCCAGAATCTCACCAGGAGAAATATCAAAATTAATCATAAAATTGGAAAATATGGTGGCTGCTTCAGCAAGAAATGTAGAGGTAAAAATTCATCCTCCATCAGAATTCACAGTGGTAGGCTCAACAAATGAAAGAAGAATTTCATGGATTCTACCAAATCAGAAAAAAGAAGTTGAGTTTGACTTGATTGTTGACCCGGATGCAGAATCTAAACCTTATAGAATTCCTATTGAAATTTATTACTATAATGATGACGGTTCATTAGTCACAACAGGTTCTAATTACACCTATGAAACTGGAATTTTAGTGGAGTCTCCAATAGCCTACCAACTTGATTTGGAAGACTCTAAAGTTGCTACAGCAGGACAAGTTGGAGAGATTATAATTGCATTTTCAAATATAGGTCCGTCAGAAATAAAATATTCTTCAATAGAATTAGTTTCAACAAACCAATATGATGTCGTTTCACCGCCAAGAACATACATTGGAAATTTAGAACCAGATGATTTTGAAACCGTAGATTTCAAAATAAGAACAAGAACATCAAGAGATTTAGACTTAACATTAAAAGTAAAATACAAAACAGCATATAATGAGGAGTTTGAAGATACAAAGCATATTACAGTCCCAATTTACTCAAGTTCAACAGCAGTCGCATTAGGACTAAAAGAACCTTCAAAAGGGCTTTCTGGATTAATTGTTTGGATAATTATAATTACTCTGATTTATACATTCTACAAGGAGTGGAGAAGATTAAAAGATATGGAAGCAGCATTTAAGAGTACGTGGAAAAAAGCATTGATGTTCACAGTAAGGTTGATAAAAAAACTACATCCCAGACATCTAAAGACTCTCCCTAAAAGAATAAAGCTTAAATTCAAGGCTCTTTTTAAAGAATAATAGATGATAAAAGAATATCTGAAACTAGCCATCACTAGTATAAAACATAGAAAACTAAGAACAGTTCTAACAGTTCTCGGAATTATCATCGGTGTCGCAGCCATTGTATCCTTAATCTCAGTTTCTCAAGGTCTGCAATACTCAATAGAAGAACAGTTTCAGCAGCTGGGGGCTAATAGGTTATTTCTTAGTCCAAAAGGAGCAATAGGGCAGGCAACACAGGGCTTAACAACCCGCGACATGGAAGTAATAGAATCTTTAGCAGATGTGGAGTATGTAATGCCCTACCTGATATTCTATGATAAAAATATAAAGTATGGAAGAGAAGAACAAAAGGTAACAGTAGTAGGTATTCCAACCCAGGATTTGGATAAAAGATGGGCAGATATGGGTTTCTCTTTGATAGAGGGGAGAATGTTCTCTGGTGGAGAAACTGGGAAAGTAATTCTTGGTTATAAAATTGCAACAGAAGCATTTGACCCATTCGAGCTTCATACTAATTCTAAAATAGAGATTAATGATAGAAAGTTTACAGTTTATGGAGTGATGGAAGAAATTGGAACATCCCAGGACGATAATCAAATTTACATTTCTGAAGATGATGTAAGAGACTTATATGGTTTAAAGGAAACAGTGCATTATGCTGAAATAAAAATAAAAGACGGAAGAGATATAGAGGAAGCAGCAGATAATATTCAAAGAAAATTAAAAAGGGCAAGGAATGATGAGAATTTTGAAATTTACTCACCAGAGCAATTGCTTGAACAAATGCAGGCTATTCTTGGTATTATACAAGTTGTCCTTGTGGGCATAGCTGCAATTTCAATTGTTGTAGGAGCTATAGGAATTACAAACTCAATGTACACTAATATTCTGGAGAGACGAAAAGAAATTGGAATAATGAAATCAATAGGAGCAAAGAACTCGAATATATTATCAATATTTTTAGTAGAAGCAGGGCTTCAAGGACTATTTGGAGGAACGGTAGGAGTCATTCTGGGAATTGCCATAGGCAAATTAGTAGAGTTCATTGCAGCAATATCAGGCTTCTCAATATTAAAAGTGCCAATTAATCCCGGAGTATTAATAGGAGGTTTACTGTTTGCTGTTATAGTCGGCTTAGTTTCAGGATATTTGCCGGCAAGACAGGCTGCAAAACTAAGACCAGTAGATGCACTAAAAGATTAAGATGAAAATAGGAATATTCAAACTGGTAATAACAAATATTGCACATAGAAAGCTAAGAGCATGGCTTACAATACTTGGAATAATAATAGGAATAGCAGCAATTACATCCCTTTATTCTTTAGGAGAAGGATTATCCAATGCAGTAGAAGCCCAATTTGCACAAATGGGTGCTGATCGTGTTATGGTGGTTCCTAAAGGGCTAAGGGGACCTCCGTTAGGTATAGAAGGACTGACAACAAGAGATATTGAGATAGTATCAAGAGTTCCAGATCTGGAAAGAGTATCGGGAATGTTATGGCTCCCAGCAAATATTGAATATAATAAAAAAGAGTTATACGGGACTATCCAAGCAGTATCTAAAGAATACTTTGATGAAGATATGTCCGAAATGGGCAGAGAAATCGGAGAAGGTAAAAGCATACAGGACGCAGGAAAATATTCTATTGTTGTAGGAAGTAAATACGCAGAAAAAGATGAAAAAAGATTTGACAAAGAAATGCGTGTCAACAATAAAATTTTGATTAATGGACATGAATTCAAAGTTGTTGGAATTTTAAAAAAAACAGGGGTTTCTGAAGTGGACACTCTATTTTGGATTTCTTTGGAGGATGGAAGAGATGTTTTTAATAAACCGGAAGAAGTGAGTGCAATAGCCGGATACTTAAGGAAAGGTAAAAGTTTAGAAGAAGCAAAAGAGAGAACAATTAAAGAATTGGAAAAAGTAAGAGATGAAGATGAATTTGAAGTAATCACACCAGAAGAACTTCAGCAGCAAGTAAACCAAATTCTTGGAGTAGTGCAGGCAGTCCTAATGGGAATAGCAGCAATCTCGATTTTGGTTGGTGCAATTGGAATATTAAATGCAATGTTCACTTCTGTATTAGAAAGGACCAAGGATATTGGGGTAATGAAATCAATAGGAGCAAAGAATTCAGATATCTTGATTATATTCTTGATTGAATCCGGAATTATTGGATTGACTGGAGGATTAGTAGGAGCAGTATTGGGATTAGGAATGGCTTACTTCGTGGGATTTGTAGCAACACAGGCAGGATTTGAATTATTAAAAGTACAATTCAATTTAAACATATTCATTTTCTCACTAGTATTCGCATTTGTTATTGGTGTAACATCTGGAGTAGTGCCAGCCTATAGGGCTTCAAAACTAAGACCTGTAGATGCATTAAGATATGAATAATCATGGAGAATTGATAACCTCTTCTAGCTCTTTTATCTGATCCTCATTTAAATTTGGTTTTATGTTCTTTTCAAAATATTCTGCTGGTGTTAATGGAAATATCCAAATATATTTTTTACTATGAACCATCTGATCTAATACACCCCCACTAGCCAAAAAATGGAATGCTTCATTTAACTGGGGAGAGTCTCTATGTATTTTATTAAGTCTTACACCATTTTTATTTAAGAATTCTTTAGGTAAACTAGTAATTCTGTTATACAAATCAACATTATCCACGCCATTTTTAATCTGTCTAGAATAACTCTTGTCGAATGTCAGTACAGATATTATCAAATTATAAGCATCCATAGATATATCATTAAAGTGTTATTTAAATTATTTGTTGTAGCCTATTTATTATTTTCAATTACAATCCCAAACACCCAAAGAGTTATCAACCGCAATTTTTTCTAACTGTTTCAATTGATAATACCTTCTAGTATCATATTTGTATTTGTCAAAAACCTTTGCATAGCCTTCCTCAACCAAGACACCATTTACAAAAGTACCATTAACATAAATATACCTCAGATATCTGTCGTATTTGTCCCTGTCACTTTTATCTTTCTCAACATAGACCTCTTCATCTAAAATTAAATCTTTTAGTCTTCCACTGGCTTCCTTGTAGTAACAATCGCCTTTTTCAGGAGTATTTATCCCTGAAAACCTTACCCTGCCAAGACCTTCTAAATCAGCAGTATCTCCATCAACAACCTTGGTGACTAAGTAAGGGCCTTCTAATTTTGGCTCAGTTACAATGCTCCCAGTAATGCTGCATCCTGAAATATATAATAAAAAACCTAACAATAATATTCTTCTCATATATATTATCAAAAATAAATAAACTTTTATACCTTTCTCTAATATTATTACCATGGCATGGCTAGATATTTTTAGGAAGAAAAAGGAATTGCAGGAATACGAGCCAGATTACATAGACTATTCTGAATTACCACAGTATATCAAAAAACTACATCAGCCAAGATTATCAGAATTAAAAAGGCTGTTTGAAGAGCTACAAAAAAGAATGTTTGAGTTGGAAGATGCGTTAATAGAACTAAAAAATTCAAAGATACAGGAACCAAATCCTAAAGTCGTTAATGTAATCTTGGGAAACAGAGAATCGTATATCCAACACACAAGAAATTTCATAGAATCAATCAATATCCCTGAAGAAATAACATTCTCAAAATCAAAAAAATTCTGTGTGCAATTTGAACAAAAATTAAGAGACTTTGTAGAAAGATCCACCAAGGCTTACGAAGTAACTAGAAATATAATAGGAGAAGAGCTCACGCAGACAGCAAAAAAAATAAAAGATATAGAGGAATATGTTAATGAAATCAAATTGTTCTTAGAAGAAGAAAATGCAAGTGAAATTGTTGAATTGGATAAAAAGACACAAGACTTCTTGAATACCATAAATCTAAAAAAAAATAACAATATTGAGATAAACTCATTAAAAAAACAGATATCTCAGATAGAATTTGAACAGACAAAAATATTAGAGGAGATAAATTATTTCTCATCAACAAAAGAGAACTCAAAATTAAATTCACTAAAAGAACAAAATAATGAGATACAGAAAGACATAGACAAACTATCTTCCAGCATAAATGAGAAATTCTCAGGCATAGATAAAGCACTGAGAAAATTCAACAAGGTTTCAGAAACACCACTGATTGAAGAATATTTAGAAAATCCACTAAAGGCCTTGCAAAAAGATAAGGATCTTAAAATATTAAATATAATAAAAAATATAGAATCATCTTTGATAGACGAGCAATTAGATATAAAGGACGATAAAAAAGAAAAAATATTGGAGACAATAAAAGAAATCACATATCCCTATTTATCTAATCTGTTAAAAGAAGCTGACTCCTTAAGACAGGAGCAGACAAGAATAAGAAGCAATTTGTTAATAAACAAGACAGAAGAAAAATTAACAATGTTAAACTCAAAATTAAACAACTTGTTAAGCAAAAATAAATCATTACAGCATAAGCTAACAGAGATGGAAGAGAAAAATAAGGTTAACATCGAAGAAGTTTCAAAAGATATTTCTGATAAAATAAAAACAATAACCACGAAAGAAGTTGTAATTCAAACGAAAGATATATAAATAAAATAAACTTAAAAATATTATGCAACAAAAGTGGATAATATCGATATTGATGGCATTGGTAATTGCATTAGTTTCTTTTAACGTTGGAAAAATTTCTTCAACAGATACAGCAGGATTTTCTACAACAGGATTTTTTATTTCATCTAAATCTGTAACATTGGAAGTTTCACCATTAAAAGTTTCAAGAGGTGGAAAAGTTTTGTTTACAGTTGAACCTAATGGAGATAAATATTACACAGCAGTTGATATTTACAAAAAGAATGAACAAGGGGTTGGACAATTTATTGCAAACGTTGATGTAAGAACAGAATTTGGATCATGTAGATTATGTAAGTACACAGGTACAGCAGAATTTTTGACTGCAGGATTATTACCGGGTGATTATTATGCAGAAGTTTTGCCAGTAGGAGCAAAAGAACCACTATCAGTTGATTTTTCTATAATATAAAATCCTGGGGAAAAAGAGGTGATTCTGAAAACCCCAGGACCCTCCCTTTTGGAGCATAAGATTTTTTAATAAGCTTTATATATTTATAAACATATTGATTTCCTACCTTATCCCTTAAACTGAACCGATAAATGAGGTTTGGCGAGTAGATAAGGTAACATTTTCAAGCCCTGTTAAGGTGTTACAGGGCGACATATTCCTATGAAATTTTCAGAAAAAGTCTATAAATTATGCAAAAAAATACCCAAAGGGAAAGTCTCTACATATGGCGAAATAGCCAAAAAGCTCGATTCTAAGGCGTATAGGGCTGTTGGCCAAGCTTTAAACAAAAACCCATATGCTCCAGACGTACCATGCCATCGTGTAGTAAACTCCAAAGGAGAACTCCATGGATTTGCCTTAGGTTTGAAAAATAAGGCTAAACTGCTGGAAAAAGAAGGAATTAAGATAAAAAATAGTAAAATACAGGACTTTGAAGAAATTTCATACAAATTTTAAACCGAAAAGCTTATAAATGGAACTTCGGGTCTAAGGTCATTAGATTTAATTTTCACATTGAAAGTTTCTAAATCAACTAAGATAAATGACGGAAAATATACTAAAAGCTATAGAGAATGCTGGATTGGTACATGAAGGAAACAAGCCAGAAGATCATGTAATCCACAGTATGTTGGATGGATTAGATCCACTGCAGTTCTATGAAAAGGTAATCCAAGCCGTAAACCCTTTATTTATTAAAAAGGGTGTTGAATATTCTATTAGGGGCAATCAACTAATCTTAACTAGAAATCATTTTTCACCTGCATTAGAATTTAAAATTGCTAATATAGTCCCATTCCTTAAGTTATATCCCATAACGGTAGACCGCACTATAGATGGTGGAAAACCATACAGTTTTGATGGTAATCGTTCTTTATTGATAGACCCAAGACATAATCCAACAACATATAAGGGATTAGCAGAAATATTATCTGCGGCTGCTAAATCAGCTTTAGGATACTCCTACAATTCTGAATAATTCTGTTAGATTTAATAGTTAAACTTAAAAATCTTTTTAACATGAATATAATAGCAAAAGAGGTTCTTGGAGTATAAAAATGAAAGGAAAATCACTTTTAGCGGCAGGATTCATTTCAGGAGTTATAGGATTAGCTTGTGAGAGAGATATCACATCACCGATACTAGAAGAACCAATATGGAGAACATCAATTCACACAGAAACATATAATTATTCTAATGAATTTGATACTCCTGATGCGATTATCTCAAGTGATGTAAACAGGAGATTAAATGAAATACAGAATAAATATCCTAATTTAGAGATTAATCCCCAATTATTTTATTTTGATGGAAAGGAATATGCTCTTGGATTTAACATTTCAGGAGAAGGAAAGGTAGAAATCACAGAAAAGACTAGAAAAGAAGCATACCCCTACGAGGCTGAAGATTATGCTTCACATAGTCATACTATTGTGGGACCAAAAAGAGAATTAGGGGACTTCACACTTACATCTAAAAACTATATTCCGCCGGTTGATTCAGATTCCATAATAATAGATTTAGATTATATTGTTACAGGCAAAAGAGAGAAAGCAAATTATCAAAGGCTTGATTTTTATATGTGGCCCGTTGATGCTCCAGATGTTCCAAAAACAAATGAAGTTCTTGAAAGATTAAAAAAAACAAATGAATTATATGCAAGTCGTAATGTAAAATTTTCTTTGATTTATCTTAATGATAGCGAGGGGAATACAATCATAAATGAAAAAGGAGAAATAATCGTTAATGCAGTTAAATTTGAACCCACAGGATCAAATGCGGGAGATTCATTTATGGGCGATTATGCAATTTATATAATGACTGGACAAGAAAAAACATACATGCAGTATAACAGAGAAATACAAAAAAGTGATATTTCAGTTCAAGATACCACATCTATACCCAACTTTCCAAGATATGATCATTGGACCGGGGAATTTATTTATCCAGATAGCACAAATTAATTTTTTTCTTTTTAGTAAATTATTTATATTAAACCAATTCTTAATAAATAGTGAGAAATTCATTATCCAAAAAAGAGTATAAAGAAATAATAGAGAATAATTAGAAATTATAACAACCGTTGTTGAAAATTGCCCACATATTTACTGATTTTTCTTTTTTTCTTATTAAAATACCCTGGCTTTCCATAATCTTTAAAGTTTTAGTAAGAGAATTATGGGATACAGATTGTGTATGATTTTCGAATAGAATTCTTCTTATTTCACTCGTTCTTAATTTTTTTCCATCCAATATTTTTAAAATATCATCCTTAAAAACTTCTAAATCTTCTATATTGTGACCTCTCCCTCTTTTATTCACATCATATAGTAATTTTAACCGATACTCTTTAGCATTTAAATTACAACAAGGAGATACTGAAATCAACTCTAAATAACTCTCATAAAATCTCTTAACATGTTTATTTTTAATAATTAAAATGTTGTTATGAATATTACTTTCAAAACCAATATCAAATAGAAGTTCTTTAAAATCTTTTAAAAATAGAGGATTGCTAGAAGAAAATTTAATACAATCGTCTATACTTCCTTCATCAATAAGAAATGCAATCACGCCAGAAAATTTTAATAAATAAGGTAATTTTTTAATTTTATCTGGAATTCTCCCTCTATTTGAATAAAAAGTGTCAACTTCAAATATTTTTTTTAGCATAAAAGCGAAAATGCTAGGAAAGATTAAAGAATATTTTGAACCCCTTATTTTATCCGAATTGAATTCTCCAAAAGAATTTTTTAGTTTTTCAATAAATTTATTTTTGTTTTCTATATCTAATTGACAGTATGATGCTGTGGAATTACTTTCTGAAAAACAACCGTCTCCAAACATATGAAAATATAAGGCAACCATTTCTAAATTAATTTTAAAAGGAAATTTTGATTTAATAACATAAGTACCAGATCTTGCTTTATAATGAGTTATTCTTTTTTCAAGATTATCTAAAGAAAAATAAGAATTGTTTGTTAGATTTGACATCTCAATTAAGACCCACAAAGGCATAAAACATTCTCCACTTCTCCATTGGAATATTACCCTATCAGAATTTATTTTATTCACTCCATAATTACTACTATATTTATTAAGAATTTTTACTAATTTTCCAGCCTTTCTTCTGTAGTTTGTATCTATTATCTTATCGGATTTATCTATTGATTTTTTGATTAAATCATATCTTATATCATCTAATCTTACATATATCTTATTTATTGGTAAATCCCAAATGTGAATATCTTCCATATAACAATAAAACACCGACGATATATAAGTCCTACGCGGGCATGTCAAGTGTGTCAAATGAGTAGAATATATATTTTAAATTATAACAATCCAAAAAGCTCTGTTAAATTTAATTCAAATCCAGAAACGGGCATGTTAATATCAAAGTTATCAAGCACAGATGGATGTAACTCACCAACATAAGCTATTTTTTTACCTTCAACTAAAACTCTGCCAACTCTTCCAGGAATAAAACTTCCATGTTTAACATCTTCAATCTTATAATCTAAATTTAATAAACTCAATAAGCTATCTAGAATCTGTCTTGCTTGTGTAAAGTCTGCTTTATTATGGCAAAGTAAAACAGCAACCCTATCAGTCTCCTCAACATTAGTCTCACTACCTTTATCTCCTTTGAACACAGTGCCAACCTCAAAAATATTTTGTGGATAATCATAATGTCTATTTTCCTTTAGGATTTTAAGTGAATTGGGAATCATCCACGCTCTCAGACAGTTGTAATCAGCACTTTTAGAGTTTTCTAACTCAACAAGTTTAATATCTTCTTCCATTAACTTGCTTTGCTCATCTTTATTTGTGACATTATAGCTATTAACCTCAATCAAACCATGTCCAATGAGTAAGTCTCTAATTTTCTTTTCAAACTTAAATAACATGCTTTCTTCACCAATAGTACTTACATTAGGAATCTCTGGTTCAAAATTCTCATACCCATAAGCAATTGCAATATCCTCAACAATATCAATCTCATGCAAAATATCTGCTCTATAACATGGAATTAAAACTTTTTTATTTTTATAATCAAAACCCATTCTTTCAAGTAATTTTTTAATTTCATTTTCTTTTAGATTAAGTCCAAGTAATTTGTTTGCATAACTTAAATTAAAGTTCATTTCTTTTGGTTTCAAATCAGGGCTTTTAATTTTCTTTTTCCCATCGATAATTTCCATAGAATAAACCTTTCCACCCATATCTGATAAAGCAGTAACTATAATATTCAGACAAATACTCAAAGTTTCAGAATCAAATCCACTACACTCAATAAATATTTCTTTAGTTTTCTCATCAACTCTTCCTACTTCTTCAGAATTAATAATCGGAGGCATACTCAAAATTTTGTTATTAGCATCAATAAATACGGGGAAAACATCTTTCCCTTCCAATAGATGTCCATATTCTTTTCCAGTAGGATGCTCTCTTAAAATCTGCCACCCATTCATAACTTTCTTTCCTTCTAAAGGTTCAAATTTGATCTCATTGGGTGTCATTCCAATAAATCTTATTGGATATTTTATTTTTTCCCCAGGGTAAATTCCAATTGCAACTTTCTTCCTGTTTCTTCCATAAGTGATATGCAATTTCTCTTGTATATTTATGACTTCTTTTATTTTATCATCAGTAAAGTGAATGCCCTTAACAATTGCACAAGCAGTAAATGGTCTTACTTTTTTAACACTACCATCAATTATCACTTTTTCTTTTGAATCTAAAGTTTTATACTCTCTCAATCCTTTTTTTACTCCAATAAAGCTTGAGAATGCTCTAGCAAACCCTTGTTCAGAAAGCATATCTGGTCTGTTTGGAAAAACCTCAACATTAATTTCATTTCCATTTATCCCATCCAAGTCAGTTCCCAGCATACTAATCCTGTCTTTCAGTTTTTCTAATGGAAGCTTCTTTCCAACTAGCTTCTCAAATACTTTTTTGTTTAATATTATGTTGGGCATTTTATATTATTTTTAATATGACCTCTAAATCTTTAATACCGCTATCTGGGTCAAAATGACCTTTGTTATGCTCTACAATTATTTTTGCTCCTAATTTTTTATCAAAAAGCTTTTTATTTGATACTGGGACAAATGGATCATTATCTGAAAATATACAATTAAAATCTTTGGTGTGTTTTTTTATTTTGCTCCAATCTATAGGGGTTTCAACCCAGGGTTTTGCTATTCTAACAGACTCCTCGCCCTCTTCCTCAATAGTTTTTTCATCCAAATACATCCAAGGGGCTATAAGAATTACTTTACCAACTTTAATTTTTGAATCTAATTTTTCTAAATATCTAAGAACTGCCTGGCACCCAATACTGTGACCAATTAAATAAGTGTCTTCATCAGGGGTTTTTACAAGGTCTTTTATTTTATTAACCCATGCACTTATCACTGGTTTATCTGGGTTTGGCATTATTGGAGCTACCACTTTAAATCCTTTGTTTTCTAATTCTTTTTTTATCCACTTATGCATTGGTTCTTTGGGAGAGCCACCCCATCCATGAATAATAAATACTTCTTTGTTGTACATTATTTTTGATTATCCTAAATACTTAATAAATCTTCTGTCTTTAAGGTCATTATTTATTTAATCTCTTTATAGTAGTTACAAAACGAAAGGTTTATAAATGAGGGAATATGCTTTTTTTATAATATTTATAGTGGAGAGGTAAAAATGGAAATTAAAATACAAATGAAAGATTATCAATTAAAAGGAAATCCAGTAATTCAGGCAGTTCCAGTAATAGGAAATCTTGTATTTGATGAACTGGGAAGAGAAGTTCTAGCATTGCATAATGAGAAATTTGGGGAAATAAAAAGCATAGAAGATAAAACTAAATATAAAAATGGGCAACCAATTTCTTTCTCAAACACTCCAAGAGTTTTAAGTTACAATCAAATATTAAGAGAAAGATTCCCAGAACTAGGAATTAGAGGGTTAAATGATTGGGAGGTTGTTCAATACTGGAATACAATTCCAGAAAGAGATTCAACCTATGCAGATACGAATAGCATTGTAATCTTTCCTAAAGAAGGTCCAAATGAAGATTTAAGACAGAAAGTTTTAGGAATCATAGGAAAGAAAAGCAAACTTCCATTAGTGGTTTCTGGCTTGGGAGTTGAAAAAGCAGACAATAATTATGGATTTACTTTTACTCAAACAGAAGACACAGAAGCAAGAGAAGCACCATACCTAAAACAAGATGGAAAAGTAAGTTTTAATGGAAACAGCTTAGTTTCATCTGAAGAAGGTGTAAATGTAGGGACTCCAGATAGTCAATCAGGTCTCGGGGGGTTCTATCGTGGCGGGTCTGATGTGCTGTATGCCCGGGATGATAATTTGCTTATCTCGGTTGAGTCTGGTCGGGTACAAGTTGTTCAAGACCCACAGGGTCGCGCTGAAAATTTAGAAGCATTAGCCATTAACCTTAAAGAGCAGAGAGACAGACAATTATCAGAAATAAATACAAGATATGAAAAAGCTTCTGAATATTTAAGAACAGGAAAATTATAGTAAACTATTTTAATTATTTCTTTTTATTATTTTTGTCCTAGCTATGCTGATTAGAGATTTTTCCAAAAAAAATCTGTGAAGAACAGCATCATGGGCTACACGCTTGTCTATAAATTTCAGCTTGATATGATTGCTGTATAAAATGCAATAGTGATAGTTAGTAGCTTTAAAAGATGTGTGGGAAGCTCTTTTGCAAATACTAAAACTGTGGTGTAATAAAATTATAGATAAGCTAGTCTCAGGAGGTTCTATCGTAACAGGTCTGATAGGCTGAATGCCAGGAATGACAATTTGCTTAACTCGAAATTTTCCCAAAAAGAAAACGAGCATGAGTCTGGTCGAATAATCCATGAAAAGCTAGGATTTTTAATAATGAAGTCATACAAAAATATCTATCCTAAATTATGCTCATACAAGAATCTGGAAAAGGCATTTAATAAAGCAAAAAAAGGCAAATCTTCTATGCATTATGTTATAGAATTCTCAAAGAATAAAACAAATAATATTTTGCAATTAAAAAAAGAACTGGAAAATTTTACATACAAGCCATCACCATTAAAAAGATTTGTCATAAGAGATCCAAAAACAAGAACAATACATGCCTCTGCTTTCAGAGATAGGGTAGTATATCACGCAGTTTGTAATATTATTGACCCCATATTTGAAAATATATTTATTTATGATTCATATGCAAGCAGGAAAAACAAAGGAACCCTTAAAGCAATCATAAGGTTTGATGAATTCAAGAGAAAAATTAGCAGAAATGGTAAATTAATAAAAAGTGCTAAAAATAACAATATAGCTCAAGGATATGTCTTAAAGGCAGACATCAAGCATTACTTTCAAAGCGTTGACCATGAAATTCTTTTAGGCATAATAAAAGAAAAAATAAAAGATGAAAATGTAATCTGGCTTATAAGGCAAATACTGAATAATTTTGATGAAGAAATAAAAGGCAAGGGAATGCCTCTTGGCAATCTAACTTCCCAGTTCTTTGCTAATGTTTACCTGAATAAATTTGATTACTTTGTGAAATATGGATTAAAGGCAAAATACTACATAAGGTATGTTGATGATTTTGTAATTCTACATAACAACAGAGAAATACTATGTGAATACAAAGAGAAGATAAATATATACCTCAAAGCATTAAAACTTGAATTGCATCCTGATAAGTCTAAAATAGTGCCATTAAGGAATGGAATAACTTTTTTAGGTTATAGGATTTTTTATCATTATAAATTATTAAAGAAAAATAACATAAGAAAATTTAAACGGGAGTTTAATAAAAATTTAAATCTGTACAAAGATGGAATTTTAACCCATAATGATTTGGTTAACAGTGTGCAGGGATGGTTTGGTTATTCAATACATGCAGACACCTATAAATTCAGAAAAAATATAACAAAAGAATTATCTAATCATCTCTAAAATAAACCTTTTCATTACCTATGCTGTCCTTAACCTCAACCAAAAATTTATTTATTTCTTCAACTTTTCTAGGATTCAAAGAAACATGATCTTCGCCTGTTTTTTTATAAATTCCAATATACTCTAGATTAACCAAATTTTTAACCGCTTTCTTGATCAGCCTATTGTCTTTACAAGAATCAGGCAAACTCTTTAAAACTCTCGTAAGTTCAGAATGAGCCCCACCCCATTTTCTCATGTTTTTTAATTTTATAAGAATAAACCACATAATCACCCTAATCTCTTGTTCCATATAGTAAATAATCAGTTATAATATTTAAAGTTAACTTAACTTTGTGATATATTAATATGTCAAAACGAAAGGTTTATATATAATTAAGTTTTTAAGAATAATATGAAAAAAACAACAGTATTCAGAGAGTTCATTGGAGACAATCCAACTACAAGACTATTGGAGTTCTTAATAGAGGGAAGATTCTTTGATTATACACTAACAGAACTAGCAGAAAAATCAGGAATAAGCTGGAAAACACTGCATAGAATATTCCCAAATTTCATAAAAACTAACATAGTTAGAAAAACAAGAGAAGTTGGAAGAGCAAAGCTCTACACTCTAAATACAAAAAACCCAAAAGTGGAAAAACTAATCGAACTGTTTGACAGGCTATTAGAAGAAGATACAAAAATAATTAATACAAACCCCCTAACTGTCTAAAATACCTACAAATTAAGAAAAAGGATTAAGAAAAAATAGAAAAGGAGGTCGCAATTCCGCTACAGGCTAAAGCCTGTAAGAGTTTCCTTGCGAAGAGAATGAAAAGCCAGAAAAACATAAATCTCTAAAAGAAAGTTTTGAAGAGTTCAAAAGGTTATCAAGAGATTATGAAAAGAAAAAGTCAGCTACAGAGTTAAAAAAGAAAAATAAATCATAATTTCCTTCCATAATCTGTTAAAGTAACAGTAGTATAAGGTCTGCCATTCTTATTATTTTTATCATGCTTAATTAGTTTTACAACACCTAGAAATTCTAGTTCTTGACAATGCATTAAAATAGTTTTATTGCTAGTATTCAGTTTAATATCGAGTTTTCTTAGAGAAATTTCTTTTTCTTGTTTCAATAAAGAGATTATATCTTTCTTTAATTGTAGACCAGATCTTAATCTTACCATGCGATAAATCAATAGCAAGTTTTTTATAGTTTGATGTCATAAATCTATAACAAGTGATAATATGAAGAAAAGCTTTATTTTAGGAATTGTAGTTTTAGCATTACTAATTTCAGGATGTCAAAACAATGAGAATCTTACAGGAAGTGCAGTTAAAGAATCTATTGAAACTAAAGAAATTAATAATTGTTTAGGAGATAGTCCGTGTTTCCAAAAAGCATTAGAAACTTGCGAAAAAACGACTTATGGGTTTTGTGTTCTAGGAATTTGTAGAAAAGCTGAAATTTTAGGAGAACAAAACAATAAATGTGAAGTAAGGATTTGGTCGGAACAAAATGGAGAGATAGTAAATTATGATAAAGAATGTCAATTATCTAAAGGATATAAACTAAAATATCCTAATGATGCTATAGGAAAAGAGCTTTGTGAACCTTCAAATAATGTAATAGAGGATATATTAGTAACTCCTAATGAAGGTCAAACATATTCTTCCAAATTCTCTGAGCTAAGTGAAGAATTAGATAATATTGTAAATGAAATGACTTCTATAGAAAATCCTTATGACGAATATGGATTAATTTATTTGGGAGAAATGAGTGATAAGGATTTAGAGGAATATTTTGAATTAGTAGTCCAGGGTGAAACTAAATCTATAGAAGTAAGGGATTTTATTATTGATAATGAAAATGAATTACTGGAAGAAGGTTGGACTGAAAGAAATATAGATTCTATGTTAGATGGGATAGATGAAGCGATTAAGGGGTTTGGAGAAAGCAAAATAAGAATTTATGCATTGATAAAGGAAAAGCACCATGGCTTAACCCTCACTGGAAACTCCACCCTTTAGGGTGGAGAGGATGTCATATTAACATTAGTAAACTTATTTTAACCAGACCTTACTCTCCCTCAATTGTTTTAAATCATTTTTGTATAATTCTCTGATATCATTTATTTTGTAATAATCCATTATCATTCTGTCAAAACCAGGACCCCATGCAAGTACAGGGCACTCAAATCCAAGTAAAGGTTTGACAACCTCTGGTCTGAACATTCCAGCTCCGCCCAATTCAACCCATTTTTTGTGAACAGGATGGTAAACATCTATCTCAATATTGGGTTCGCAATATGGAAAATAAGCAGGTCTAAATCTAGCATTCTCAAATCCCATTTTCTTGAAAAATTCTTTTAGATATCCAAGCAGATGTCTGAAATTAGCATTTGGATCAACAACAATCCCTTCAGTCTGATTAAACTCAAATAAATGACTCCAATCTAAAGTTTCATTTCTAAAACATTTTCCTACTGCAAAGAATTTAGCAGGCAAATCCTCTTTTTTTAAAGCAGCAATAGTTTTGGCAGATAAAACAGTGGTGTGTGTTCTCAAAACATTCTTTTTGGCTTCTTCCTCACTCCATTTTCCGCCCCAACCTTTACTGTTTGTTGTCCAACCATCTTCATGAACTTTTTTTACTTTATCCACTAATTCCTTGTAAGGTAATTTTCCCTTCTCAGGATTTTTAATAAAAAAAGTGTCCTGCATCTCTCTTACAGGATGGTCTTGGGCAGTAAATAAAGCATCAAAATTCCAGAAGCTTGTCTGTAGCAGAGGTCCATTCATCTCTTTGAAACCCATCTCCAGCCATATTCTTCTTGCATATTCAATAGCCTCATTAACAAAATGCTTTCTCCCAGAATAAATCTTTGGAACATTAATTTTAACATCATACCCTCTGAATTTTCTTCCTTTCCAGCCTTTACTATTTAATAAAGAATTGTTAACAGCCTCTACTAAATTTTTATCAATCTTAATCTTCCTTAAACTCTCTCCTATTTGGGTTATCTTAATCTCTCTAACCTTATCCTCTTTTACAATTATTACTCCTTTTCTATTCTTGAACTCATTTAAAATTTTAGAGTCAATATGCTTATTCTCTAAGGGCAATTTTTTCAAAAATTCTTCTTTTTCCTTAATCTCTTTTACAAATTCCTTCCATCTTCCAACTCTTTTTACATTTCCTTTATCAAACTCAATTACTTTCTCTTTTTTTAGCATACCAAGAGAAACACCAAGTTCATCAGAATCTAAGTTGGCTTTTTCCTTGATATGATCTAAGATTAACTCATGGTCTAGGGCTTCCAAAAACCTTCTTTCTGGTAGTCCATCTTTAACATATTCTTCTCCATTCTTGCCAAGATGAATTATTTCTTTTAACCCAACACTAACTTTAACAGCATTTTTATTTTCAAGCCACTGTAATGCTCTAATCACTTCAACTTCATCCATGCTGCTTTTATCAATAATGTCATTAGCACTTTTCAAATTCAAATAAGGTAGAATTCTTCTTTCTAAGGGATGTAATTGCTCTGCAAGCTTTTTAATATCCATAAAATAAAATTAGATTAAGAATTAATAAAGGTTTTGTTTAATTCCAATCTTCTTTAATCTTTCTTAAATATGTCTCTAAAAAAACATACGAATTTTCATCAGGATAATTAATCAAACCGTAACCTCTTTCAATAGAATTTCTAAGCTGTAATTGTACTAATCTGTGAAATTCATAAAATTGACCATCTGAGCTTTTTATTAATTTTTTTCTTGTTCCATTATTTCCGTCTACAGTTTTTAACTCCAAAGACCCGCTTCTTCTACCTTCATGATCAATTAAATAACATTTCTTTCCATTTACCACCACTCTTTTTTCTTTTATATCAACCCCGTTGGTATTAGTTCCGACAGCAGTACTTCCCATACTTATATTTCTATTTCCTGTTTTATATCCTTCCATTTGACCATTCCCTTTACCGTTTGCCATTTTAAATTAATTTCTTTAGAAAATCTATTTTAATTTTCCTAAAACTTTCCTTCCATCCTCTAATTTGCCCCAAATACCTTCAAACATATTTGAAAGTGCAGTAGCAAAGAACGGAGTGTTTATCCATACACCAACATCATAGCTTGGGTGTACATCTTTATCATCTAAGACCATAAACATTACATCTTTATCATCAACAACTGTAAATCTCGCATTTATTCTCTGAGTATTTCTTATCTCAGCCAAAGGTAATAATTCCTTTACAATATCTGCATTTACTTTTGTTATTGGTGCAACGATTCTAACTTTTATTTTATTAGTTTTTAATTTTTTCAAGTTCTTTTTCAAATACTCACCTTTTCTGTTCAAGCCTTCTTCTGTGGTAACAATCACAACAGATTTCTTAGCATCTGAAAGTAATTTTCCAAGATGTTCATAGATTCCATCTCTGCCTTTAAGGCTTCCACTTAGATCACCAGCGTCAACATACTGGATTCCTTGAACATAAAGTAACTCTAAATCCTTGAACATGTTTGTTTTCTTAACTTCTTCTAATTTTTGGATTTTTTCATCACTGATATCTTTATACAGTTTTTTAACTCTTTTAACAATTTCTTCAGGCTCAACAGCAATGTATTTTATTGGCTTGCCTAATTTCATTATAACGAATCCTTTTTTCTCTAAAGATTCAAGAACATCATAAGTTCTGCTTCTTGGAACTTCACTTATTTCTGATAACTCACCAGCATTAGAAATTCCTCTTGAAAGCAAAGCTGTCCATATCTTAACTTCATAAATATTTAAATTAAAAGCTTCTCTTAATTTTCCCAAAAATGCATCTTTAACTATCATTTTTTATTTTCTCCTATCACTATTTTTCCGAATGGTTCTGAACTTTTGGAGACACCGCTGACTTTATTATAAACTTCATCCCAAACGTTTCCCCCATACCAATAACTAATTTCTGGTCCGCCCGTTGGAGAAAACATGCTATAAAACACATTTAAAAGAGGTTTATAGGGAATTTTTCCCATATCAAATGTTGGTGTATTTTCATCCATATCCAAATCACCAATATCAATATTTATATGATCAAATTCATCTCCATGACCAATATACCAATCTAAAAATTTTCCATATATAACAACATTTTCTCCCGATGTTTTAACTGAATCTACTTCAAGGAATCTAGATTTATTTGAATAATATTCTAAAACAAATTCTGTTGGATTTAGTTCTTCTTTTATCTCTGGAGCAGTAACATTTTTTTCACAAGCCGGTAAAATTCCAATTAAAGATACTAAACCTATTTTTGTTCCGTTTTTTATTTTATTTTTTAAACTCATCTTTATTTTCTCAACAACCTCTACAATATTCTCAATTGAAAACCCTTTATAAAGCTTTCGGTTATTTACTATACCTAAGTAGCAACAAATATTATTTATATCACTTATTCCCTTTTATATCCAAGAGGTGAATAAAGTGCCAAAAACAAAGAAAACAGTAAAAACATCCACATCTAAAGATAAAATTCTTGATCAATTAATTCAAAATAACTTGGTTTTACAATCTAAAATAATAGATTTAGTAAGATCCAACGAGTCTTTAACTTCGGAAATGAAGACAATGGTCAACTTCTTCAAACAAGCCGGAGAGCAAATGACATTGGAATCTGAGGACGAAAGACTTAAACCCTTAATAAATAAGATTGGAGAACTATTGGATCAAAACAAAGTCATACTAAGAGGATTAATCCTAGTTCAAAAATACATAAAAACTAGTGCAGGATCTGAAGATATGTCACCTAAATCCTCTTTAGACTCTTCATTTTAAATGACAATCAAATTCATACCCCCAAATCAATCAGGTAAGAATATTCTTAATGAGTTGGATAAGATAGTAGAAGCTTTGCAAAGAAAGCCAGACCCAATACTTGAAAAGAACAAAAAATTCTTAAAAAACTTTCTTAGGGGAATGTTTTCAGTAAGCAAAAAAAACAAATCAAGAATGAGTTTACCTTTCCAGCCAATGACTAATTTTCAACCAATGCAAAATACTCAAATTCCTACACAAAAACCAAAATTAAAACCAAAACTACAACAACCACTACCGCCTCCGCCAGTTCCAACTACAGGCACTTCTCCTCCGCAAAATTTCAAAAAACAAAATAATGTTTTAGAACACACAAAACAAGAACCAAAAATGGTGGAAAAAGACTGGAAACTTTACAATAAAGTAGCCTCCAAAGTTCAAAAAGACCCCGAAAATAAAGACGAAATAATAAGAAAAACAGCACAAAAAATGAATTTAGAGATATCTCAACCATATATTGATAAGATGAATTACTACTTAGATAAAAATTTTAGAAAATATGATGTTCTAACCCCATTGCTAGAAGAACCAAGAATACAAAAAATAAATGTAAATTCTTTTGACGATATTCCCGTGATGTATGATAATGAATCCCTGCCAACAAGGATTAAATTTAATTCAAAAAAACACCTAATAAACTTCCAAAAATTACTCTTAAATAAATTCAACAAAAATATACCTCAAGAGTCTCAAATAAACATTAAAACTCCAGAATTCAATATATCAGGAATATACTCAACAGAGTCTCCAACCCTTGAGATAGAAAAAACAAAACAATAGTTGTACTATAACAATATTTAAAAATCCAAGAAATAGGGATATGTTATGCCTGAAGATAATAGTCTTGTTTGGAAAGATAAAACTGGAACCTATAAATTAGGATACTCCCAGAAATTAATGAAAGAGCAAGTAAGATGGCAGAAGATTAATTTTGCAGGTAAGGTAGCACTTATATCATGTTTATTAATTTTAATCATAATTGTGCTATATGTTCTTTTCAAATTAGATTCAATAAACTTCTTCACAGGTTTATTATACAAATGACTGAAGAATTCTACGTATTTGATGGGCATATCTTTAATGGAAACTATGAAGAACATAAATCCAGACTCTTTAAAGCATCAAGAAGAACAATTAGATTAGAGCATAAATTAGATCCAACAGGAGATTTCTTAGAGGTTCCAGCTAAATTATACGCAAAAGTAAAAGGCGTTTGGAAAAGACATCCCGTAGTTTACTTTAGCAATCGTGATTATACTGGGCGGGAGAGGGACTTGGTTGTTATACTAGCAGATGGAAGATTTACCACCCAATACTATAAAAATGTAATAAACTCAGGATATTTGGATGAGTTACATGATGAGGCAAAGAAAAGGGGATTGATTGTAGGAACTACTTCCAGTTAACTCTCACTTCATCAGTTCTCCAACCCGGTTTGATATCTATTTCGTCTAATTTCAAATTATCATAAAACTTTTTATTTGCTTTATATTGCAAAATCCCCTGCCAGCCAATCATAACAGCATTATCCCCAGAATATTTCAAAGGAACGGAATAAGACTTGGCCCCCCTATCCTTGCACATAGTATCAAGCATATCCATTAACTTCTTGTTTGCAGCAACACCCCCAATCAATAAAGCTTCTTTTTTCTCGCAATGAGCCATAGCCCTTTCAGTAACTTCACATAGCATAGCAAAAGCAGTCTCCTGTAAAGAATAACACAAATCCTTTTTACTAACACCCTTTTTAAACTTGTTAATAGCCTCAGTAACCAAACCAGCAAAAACCAAATCCTGCCCTTTCACAGAGTAAGGTAGCTCAACATACTTTCCTTTTTTTGCCAATTCTTCAATTTTAGGGCCGCAGGGAAATCCAAGCCCGACATTTCTGCCGAACTTATCAAGAGCATTACCAATTCCAATATCTAATGTTTCTCCTCCGACATGGTATCTGTCGCCTTCAAAAAAGATTATCTGGGTATTTGCACCCGTAGCTAAAATAAAAACAGGGTCTTTCGCTTTTGTCAACAATCTACCAATTTCAAGATGAGCAATCAAATGATTCACAGGAACCAAAGGCACCTTTAATTTTCTAGCCAACTCTTTGGCAAATTTCATCCCCTCTAACAAACAGGGAGATAATCCAGGACCTTGTGAAAAAGAAATTATATCAATATCCTTAACATCAAATTTACTTAATACTTTTTTTAATAACTCAGGAAAAACTTTGTTATGATGTTTGGATACTTCTAGAGGAATCAGTCCACCTTTCTCAGTTTTATACATATTTTTCTCATCAGAAATAATTTCACCCTTATCATCTATTATTCCAATTCCAGCAGTATGCGCAGTGCTTTCAATTCCTAATGTTATCATAGTATTTTGTAAAAAATAATTCTTTTTAATCCTTTCCTAATGTGATTTGTTTTAGAAATGAGATTTATTAGTGGATCATCATTACTAAATTCATCTAACAAAACGCCTAAATCATATTTATTATTTAAAACATCTGGCACATATCCTTCAACAAAACCACCGCCAATTCGCTTTGTTAAATATTTTAATATTAATTCCTTCATAATTAAAATATAAAAAATTAGATTTAAAAATTTATCCTAAATAATCCATGTCGTTTTTCTCTTCTTTATATCCAGGAAAACCTTCATTTGAGACCTTAGTTTGTTTTGTCATCATTTCTTTTAATTTGGATTCAAATTGTTTGGCAGTAGCCATTAAAGGTTTATAATCAACATTCATTCCCAGATAATTATCAAGAATTTTTATTATTTCTGCAGCAGCTTCAGTATCTGGCAATTGACTCTTGCTTTCTGCAAATATACAACTAACTGGAACATTTTTCTTGGCTTTCAATAATAATGTTGCAGTCACACCCATAAGAACTCCCTCTTGTAATGGCTCTAAACCAAATTTTGCAAGATCCCCGCCACTTGTGTATCCATAAATCTTTGTTTTACCAAGTCCCTGTGTTCCTTCTAAGATTATTAGTTCTTTAGCTTTGATATTTTTTGCCATGTTTACAAGAAGATTAGATATCTGCCATTCTAATTTGCCTACCTGACTTAGGGTTTGTAATATAATCAAATTAAATTTCTTATTATAAAAAATCTCAACAGGACCTATTAAATGTTTCTTATGGATTGCAGCCAAAGGTAAAAATCTATCAGACTCAATACTTCCAATTCTCTCACAATCCAAATGTTCAATTAAAAATTTTGTAGCAATAGTTCCAACAAGACCATATCCGGGAAAACCAGCAATCACTGTTGCATTTACCGGTTTCTTTCTTAAAGTTAACTTCATTATCTTAAATAACTAAAACTTCTTTATATAGTTTCCTAAAATTTTAATATAACACCTTCATTATGCAAGTAGCAATCTTTTTAAATTACAATTTATTTTTTATTTAAATGATTGATTTTGTAAATCTATCACCAACTGTTCAGGCATTATTAGGGGGGACACTGGGATGGATTGTTACCACCCTCGGTGCATCTCTAGTTTTCTTCACAAAAGAATTCAATAAAAGATTATTTGATCTTATGCTCGGCTTTGCAGCTGGGGTGATGCTTGCAGCAAGCTTTTGGTCTTTACTTGCACCAGCCATTGAACTATCAGAAAATACTATTGCCAAATGGATTCCTCCTGCAATAGGTTTTTTTCTTGGAGCGTTATCTATTCGCTTTATCGATTATATTCTTCCTCATGTTCATATAGGATTTAGAGTGACTGAAGCAGAGGGTATAAAGACGCCATGGCATAAAGGGGTACTAATGGTACTTGCAATTACCATGCATAACATTCCGGAGGGACTTGCGGTGGGAGTTGCCTTCGGAGCTGTTGCAGCAGGGGTTCCCGCAGCTACACTTGCAGGGGCTATTGCACTAACAATAGGGATTGCAATTCAGAATTTCCCGGAAGGCATTGCAGTCGCCATGCCAGTTCGTAGAGCAGGAAAAAGTAGAATAAAGAGTTTTTGGTACGGACAAATTTCTGGTATGGTTGAACCTATTTCAGCTGTTCTTGGAGCCTCTCTGGTCTTAATCTTCAGACCTATCCTTCCTTATGCACTTGCTTTTGCAGCAGGAGCCATGATATTTGTTGTAGTTGAACAGGCAATTCCAGAATCACAGCGTAGTGGGCATACAGACCTAGCAACAATGGGAGCGATTGTAGGATTTCTTATAATGATGATTCTAGACGTTGCTCTTGGCTAAAATTTTGAAAAAATAAAAATAGGTATCAAAAGCCTTTAATAATAGTTACAAGTGCCTATAGAGGATTGAATTAAAACTCAACAAAACCAAAAGAGGTGAAAATATGAAATGTAATTTAAAAAAGATGGACTATACTGATGTGTGTCTAATAAAGCTAGCTTCTATGGCTTTTATACTGTTTCTAATAACAGTTTGGCCAGCAGCAATGCAATTAGTGCACAGGATAGATTGGTGGTGGTTCCTAATCGCAGCAGTAGTTTTAGCAATAAGACCATGTACAAAATGCTGTAAAAAATAAACTAAATTTTTTTTATTAATTTTTCTTTTATTATTTTCTCAGCTGTTAAACTTTCTAAAAAATTTATATTTTCATTACCAACAACATAACCAACACCGTCAATTTTGTTTTTAGAGATATGCAAAGAATATGGAACTCTTCCTATTTTTCCACTAGGGCTCTGAGAAGGATCAATTATTATTTTTCCTCTTTTCCTTTCATGCCCTGCAACAACATTAATTTTTAAATTTTCATCAATCTCTTTAGCCCATTTACTAGTTAAACTATCCTTGCCAGAAAAATTATCGGTATAAAACGAACTTGGACTTTTCTTAAAAAAAGCATAAACATGAAAACTATTACCCGTCCACAAAATTAAAGTTTTCTTGCTAAAATCTTTCCTAATTAAATTTTCAAGTTTTTTAGCAACCTTTAATGCATCTTCTTTTTTTTGATTACTTCTGTCAATATCAAAATAAACTCTATCCAATGATTTTCCAGAGCCTTCATGATTTACAGCATAATGAAACTCGCATAATTTTCTTGGAAAAAAATAGCTCCAAACTTTTATCTGTTCCTCACTCAACTTTTCTTTTACTTGTCTCAGATGGTTTTTAACTCTTAATTCCAAAAAGTTCTCATCAACAGCATTTATTAAATTATCAGCATATAAAGGACCTAGTTTGCTGGCCCTCCCCATTAGTCTTATTCCTCCAGGCAAATAAACTTTAACAGCCAATTCTCTGTCTTTCAAAAAATTCCTGCATTTCCTGGCAACTAGAGAATAATAATAAACATTATCCAGTACCCCTTTTGGTTTCAAAATATCCATAATATTAAGAATAAAAACTACTATAAATTCTTTTCTTTAAAATATTCTTTAAAAACCTCATTATACTTAAACGCCAGATTAGTTTTCAAAATTTCTTCTTTGGTAAAATACTTTGCATCCTGCCCCTCTGTTAACTGTTTTCTTATCTTAGATATAGGAAAATTAATCTTGCCTTCAAAAGTGTGTGCAGTAAACCACTCCCAATCAAGAATTCTCCAAAATTTAAACTCTTTCAAATCATAACTTATTTCTTCTTTTAGCTCTCTTTTAATTGCCTCTTCGGGAGTCTCTCCTTCTTCCATCATTCCACCAAAAATACTCCACTTATTTGGGTTGGGAATATTGGGATTATTATCTCTTAATTGTAATAAGAACTCTCCTTTGTTATTATACAAAATTATTCCTGCGGCTTGTTTTTTCATTTTGAAGTTTTTATCTCAATTAAATCTCTATGTTTTAACTTGTATTCTTTTCCAACGGCTCTCTTACTGCGAATGTCAATAGCTTTTACAAAACTATCTCCAATATCTGTATGTAATTTATAAGCAAAATCCAAAGCAGTAATTCCATCTTTCATCAAAAAACAATCAGGCAACACTCTCCCTTCGGAATCTTCCATTTTACCAACCCCTCCAGGAAAGATTGCAATATACTTCAAAAGTTCAAATACAGATCTATCTAAAACTTCCTGTACGCCACTCTTGCCAAAGTCTTTCAAAAATTTTTCAACAAAACTCAAACCCTGTTTTTGTTTTTCATTCAAATTACCAACAACTTTAAATGAACTCCCCCCAGGAATGTATTCAATTAGTTTATGCTTAGAAGCTTCCCTCAGAGCCAATTCAACTTCAGAGCTGCATGGGATAATCATTAAATCTTTAAACCTCTTCTTAACTTTATCAAATTCAAATTTAGCGCCTTCAACATCAATCTTGTTTGCAGCAATTATTATTGGTTTAGTTTTCTTCCTCAAAGAAGTAGCAAGACTTTTCATATCATTATCAGTCCACTCAACAACTTTATGGCTCAGATTTAATTCTTTTAAAGAATCCTGCACCATTTCTTCATCAACTTTCAATCCCGATAATTGTTTAGCTAAAATCTTTTTTATATCTAAATTTTCTTGAGAAATTTGTCTTGATAATTTTGCCCATCCTTTTTTTAAAATACCCAAATACCACATATCAATCTCATTTTCTAAAAACTCAACATCTCTTCCAGGGTCATGGCTTAAAGCCTTGCAAGGCTCACCATTCTCATCAGTGCCTCCAGAGATATCAACGACATGAATCAAAACATCAGCCTCTCTTAAATCATCTAAAAATTGATTTCCTCTTCCTTTACCTTCATAAGCACCAGGAACTAATCCAGCGACATCTATCATCTGGACAGGAACAAACCTATAATCCCCTGCAAGGTAACCAAATCTGGGATTAGCAATTTTCCCAAATTCCTTATCAACCCTTTTAACTCTGACATAACCAACACCTTCATTCTTCTCAATTGTAGTAAAAGGATAATTAGCTATTTCGACTTCTGCTAAAGTAGCGGCCTTGAAAAAAGTGCTTTTTCCACTCGAAGGTTTGCCCACCAAGCCTATTATCATAAAATAACAAATTTTAAAAACCTTTTAAATCTTCCTAATTATTATGAAGAAAAAAATACCCAAGGAAGACGGGATACTAAAATATGTTTGTAATGAATCTTTTTATGCAGTTAAAAATATTCTTCCTAAATCAATAAGGGATTCTGATAAATATAATAACTATTTAGCTTTTATGTTGGGTGCATCAGCAGGTTTTGGAGTTGCAGAAGTAGGATCCTTTTTAATAAATATCTCAAATGAAAATGGAGTAAATTTACCCTTAGAAAAAATAGCATCATACAGTCTAACAGCAACAGTTTCTACTCCGGTAATATCTTATTTAATATCTCCAAAAAAAGTAAAAGAGTTCATAAATGAAAATCCAGTATATTCATCAGGAGTAGCAGGAGTTATGACGGGAGCATCTCTAAAAGCAATTCTCGCACTTTATTAGAAACCTTTTTAAAACAAAATAGATATTTTATTTTCAACGGGCCTGTGGCTTAGCCTGGTTAAAGCGCCAAAGCCGTAAAAAGCTGCGTAAGTCTTATACGGGGGTTAAGCCTTCATCCTCTCTAAGAGAGCTGGAGATCGCCAGTTCAAATCTGGCCAGGCCCATTTTCTTTATTCTTCTAATGTATTTAGAATTCTTAGGTTTTATTATATTTAAGAAGTAACTTACTCTATCAAATCCGTTAACTATAATTTTATGTCTTGTATATGTTTTATTAGTCCTCTTGTCAAAGGTTTTTTCATTATAATAAGTATAATGTTTTATTCCAAGAATATCAAAAAGGTAAGAAAGGGACAATATTAATTTTTTACTTGAAGATGCCCCTTCCATAGAGGGATAGATTTTTCCGTATTTATTCCTTAAAATAAGTCCAAAATCAGTATCCACAAGACCCCTTATAAATGAGATAATCATATTTTTATTTTTTGAATTTTTTATTATATATGGAACATCTAAGTCTTTTTTCTTTCCCCAAGGAATATCAAAAACAGAGGCATAAAATGTTGATATGACCAAGGAACAGAATGATAAACCTCTTCCGTTATTTCTCTTTACAATTCTATAATTACAAATGTTGTATAACTTTTTCTTTAATGTTATAACGTATTCTAAATGATCTTTCTCATATTTATTCGAAGAATGAGTGATTGATATGGGACTTTTTCTATTTTTCTTTATTTCTATAGCACCATCACCTATATGGAGACCAATATCTTCTGCTAACTCTTCTGTCAGCTCATTAGGCACTGTAATTCCTTTCTTTTTATCAGCTAAACTGAATTCAACATTACTTAAATCTAGTTTCATCTAAAATAACAAAACACCGACGATATATAAGTTCTACGCATCCATGTCAAGTGTGTCAAGTGAGTACAATATACATTTTAGAGAACATCATGCAGCCAGATCTACTTTGTAAGAAATATCGGGTCTTGCAATCTTTTTGTCTCTGCTTTTTAATATATCAACAAGCCCAGAATTTTTCACATCAATTTTATAATCTTCAAATTCTTTCAGTAATATAACATCTTGTTCATTAGGGTCATATAAGTTTTCAATTCCAATTTCTTTATAACCTATACTTTTAAGAAATTCAACAACATCTTTTTCTCTAGTGTCACAAATAATACTTTTTTTATTCTCAGCTTCAATCTGCCTTGCAAGAAATCTGCCAAAGTCCCTTCCTCTCCATCTAGGGTGGATTCTTAGATTTTTAAATTCAAGCAAATCTAAATGCTTATGAAACTGAAAAATAGCATCCCCTATTAAGTTCCCTTCATAAAAAGCAAGATAAGCCTTTTTCCAACCAGTTTCCAAATCAGGGATGCAAACTCTCTCAACCCATTCATCATAGTTAGGGTAGCCAAGAGACTGAGAAAGTAAAAAATCTCTTAATCTAATCAATTCTCTTCTGTCTCCTAACTCTTTAATCTCAATATTAACCATTAACTTTAAAAATACACAGAAAACTTAAAAACTTATGCTCCTGTAGTCTAGTCCGGCCAAGGATGCAGCCCTTTCGAGTTAACTCGAAGACAGGCTGAGACCCGAGTTCAAATCCCGGCAGGAGCACTTTCTTTAACACTAACTTGCTCTCTCCATAAAGCAGAATACAGACCTTTTTTCTTTAATAGGCTTTCATGATCCCCCTTTTCTACAATATTACCGTTTTCTAAAACATAGATCTTATTTGCATGCGCAACAGTAGATAATCTGTGTGCAACTAATATAGAAATGAGATTTGGTCTGGCTTTAGCAATCGCTCTTATGGTTTTTGTTATTTCTTTTTCTGTAAGAGAATCCAGACTACTGGTAGCTTCATCAAATATTATTAATTCTGGTTTTCTTAATAATGCTCTTGCAATAGCTAATCTCTGTCTTTCTCCACCGGAAATCTTAATACCTCCTTCTCCAATCTTAGTGTTCAAACCTTTCTTTCCTCTATTAACAATCCCCATAGAAGCAGATAAGTTTAAAGCATTCAAACACTCCTCATCAGAAGCATTAGGATTAACAAATAGTAAATTATCTTTTATAGTGCCTGCAAATAACTGTGTTTCCTGAGAAACAAGACCTATTTTCCTTCTCAAGTTATCATAATCTATTTTCTTAGAATCAACGCCATTCAAAAGAAGTTTTCCACTGCTCGGTTTATACAATCCAAGCAACAATTTAACCAACGTAGTTTTTCCACTTCCAGAAAGACCAACAAAAGCAACTGTGTCTCCTCCTTCTACATCAATATTAATATTTTTAACAGATGCTTCTTTAGCAGAGGCATAAGAAAAACCAATATTCTTGAAACTAATAGAGTTTAGTTTATCAATCACGGTAGGATTACTTGGTTTTTTCTCTGGTTTTATTTTTAAAATTTTATCCAGCTCTTCATTACTTGCCTTTGCTTCCTGATACTGTGATATAACATTAGACAGTTCTCCAAGGGGAGCAAATAAGAAAAATGAATAGAAGAATAAAGTTAAAAATTCCCCAAGACTAATAAATGTTTTAAACAATAACCAAAACATTAAGAAAAGTAAAAAAGCTCTCATTGCATTAACTAACGTACCTTGTACAAAACTCAACATTCTAACTAATTTAACTTTTTTTAGTTCAAGAGCAAGAATACTCTCATTAGCGTTATTTAATCTTTTTATTTCCTGACCTTCTAGCCCCAAACTTTTAACGAGTTCAACATTTCTTATTGTTTCAGTAGTTGCTCCAGCCAGTTCTGCAGATTCAACAACGATTTCCTTCTGTGCTTTCTTAATTTTCTTACTAATAACAAATATGAATACGCTCATAAACGGAATAATCACAACGAAGGACAAGCCAATACTCCAGTGTACAAAGAAAGCATAACCCAAAACAAAAATCATTCCAATAAAAGAAAGAAAGACAGTATTAATCAGACTCATAATAATAGCTTGAGAATCAATCTTTGCCTTTTGCATTTTTTGCAATATCTCTCCAGATCTCTGATCTTCAAAAACACCATAAGGCAAAGAAAAAGTATGACTCACACTCTTAGAATACATTTCAGTACCAATTTTTTGTGTTATAACATTAACAAAATAATCTTGGAAATTTTTAGCTATTCTAGAAATCAAGGCCACAGAAACAAAAGCTAATAATAAAAGTGCAACGCCTTTTATGAAAACTTCTCTGGAAACATCATTCACTTTGGTGGCATAATTATCAACAAGCAATCGAATAATTTGGGGGTCTAATAAAGAGAAAAACTGATTAATTGTAGCAAGTAAAAGTGCAAGAAAAATAATTTTTTTGTGCTTTTTTATATATTCCCCAAAAATCATGTAAAAATTAAATATATTTTGTTTATAAAATAATGGTATTCACTTGGAAAGTTACTTTTTAATATTCTTAAGATAAATTATTTGTCTTTCTCGTTTAACAGAATGTTTTTGTAGCCATTCTATTTATTTAAATTGTCTTTCATTATAAGAAATAGTTTTACACCGTCCTTGCCTCTTATTTCTAAGATCTGTTCATCATCACCTTCTTCACAATTTTCTCCGACATAAACTTTTTTTATTTTACAGGTATCTTCACAAATAATTGCATTATTCAAGACTTCCTGTACTTCACTTTTAAAGAAATCAGGAACATCTGTCTCACTTTGAAATTTATCTAAACAATCACTTTTATCTTGACAAAATATTCCATCATCGATTATGTCTTTGGAAGTACAAATACTAACTGTTTTAAACACATAATAATTATAGAGGTAATAAGCTCCTCCAGCCAAGATAAGAATTATAATCAATATAAAAACAAAAAAACTCTTCAATATTTTACCTAACATATCACAATTGATAATCTAATCTTATTTAAAATTTACTTAAACCATTCAAAGAATTTTTCCTTATTCACAAATGACATAAACCTAAACATTTTTCTGCTTATTTTATCTAAATCTTCTTTCAACTCTTCATAATCTTTATTATTAATGTATCCTAGATCTTTACTAAGTTCCAATAAAACTTCCAATTCTTTTATACTTCCGTAAGCATATGTTAAAAACTGTAAAAAACTATTTTTAGTTCTTCTTGTGCATCCTTCTGCAATATTTAAAGGGATGCTGGTGCTTGCTCTTCTAATTTGGGATATTAAATTATCATTTTCATGTTCAGGAAAATTCTCAGTTATCTTATAAAATTTTAAAGCTAAATTATAACTCAATTTCCATACTTCAAGTTCTTTATAGTTTTTTGCCATAGCTTAATAACAAACAATAAATTTATAAATACATGTTTTAGTTTTTTACTCAATGAAAAGAAGCTCTAGACGTTGGAAGAAAAAAGGTCAAATGCGTTGGAAATGGCAGCGTAAAAGAATGAAGAAAGAAAAAAGAAAAAGAAGAGCTAAATAAAAATGAATTACTGTCTTAATTACGAATACAATGGAATGAATTATTTCCCGATGAAGAAGGAAGGAAATACTTATAATATTTCTAGTATAGGCGATTTATACAAATCAAATTTTTCAATAATAGATTTTTACCAGCGATAATTCTAACCAGAAGGTTTATAAATCCAGGATTTTCCTAAACTCCACTGTTATATGTTTTGAAAAGTGAAAAACATATGAGTTCAGCTAATTTCATAGTGACAAATGCGACCAAAAATTTCCGTTGATTCTGCGGAAGGTTGCTGCTATTGAGATCCGATTTAGACATGCAAGTCAGGGGTTCCTTCGGGAACACCGGCAAAAGGCTCAGTAACACGTCGATAATTTACCCTTAGGTCAGGGATAACTTTGGGAAACTGAAGCTAAAACCTGATAGAAGAATTTTACTGGAATGTATTTTCTTTCAAAAGAAATGCTTAAGGATAGGTCGGCGGCTGATTAGGCTGTTGGTGAGGTAATGGCTCACCAAACCTGTGATCAGTAGGGGGAATGAGAGTTCTAGCCCCGAGAAGGGCACTGAGACAAGGGCCCTAGCCCTAAGGGGTGCAGCAGTTACGAAAACTTTACAATGCACGAAAGTGTGATAAGGGGATCTCAAGTGCTTTATCTTCGCGATAAAGCTTTTGCCAAGTGTAAAAAGCTTGGCGAATAAGTGGTGGGTAAGACCGGTGCCAGCCGCCGCGGTAACACCGGCGCCACAAGTGGGAACCACATTTATTGGGTCTAAAGCGTCCGTAGCCTGCTGAATAACTTTTATGTGAAATTGTTGGGCTTAACTTAACAACGTGCATAAAAAACTGTTTAGCTAGAGACCGGGAGGAGATAGAAGTACGTTAGGGGGAGTGGTAAAATATGATAATCCCTTACGGACTGCCGATGGCGAAGGCATCTATCTAGAACGGGTCTGACGGTGAGGGACGAAAGCTAGGGGAGCAAAACGGATTAGATACCCGAGTAGTCCTAGCTGTAAACGCTGTGAGTTATGTGTTGCATATTCTTCGTGAATGTGCAGTGCCGAAGCGAAGGCGTTAAACTCACCACCTGGGAAGTACGGTCGCAAGACTGAAACTTAAAGAAATTGGCGGGGGCGCACCACAACGAGTGAAATGTGCGGTTTAATTGAATTCAACGCCGGAAATCTCACTAGGGGCGACGGCAGGATGAAGGTCAGATTAAAGGTTTTACCTGACAAGCCGAGAGGAGTTGCATGGCCGCCGTCAGTTCGTGCCGTAAGGTGTCCAGTTAAGTCTGGTAACGAACAAGATCTATATCTACAGTTGCTAACATCTCGTTAGAGGATTGAGCACACTGTAGAGACTGCCTTGGTAACAAGGAGGAAGGTGTAGGCAACGGTAGGTCTGTATGGCCCGAATCTCCTAGGCTACACGCGCATTGCAATGGTAGGGACAATGGGATACGACTCCGAAAGGAGAAGTCAAACCTCTAAACCCTATCTTAGTCTGAATTGTGGGCTGTAATTCGCTCACATGAAAACGGAATTCGTAGTAATCAGGATTCAATAAGTCCTGGTGAATAGGTCCCTGCGCCTTGCACACACCGCCCGTCAAACCAACCGAGCAGGGTCTAGGTGAGGATTAGTTTCTGATTAATTCAAACCTAGGTTCAGTAAGGTGGGTTAAGTCGTCACAAGGTAGCCGTAGGGGAACCTGCGGCTGGATCACCTCCTATTTATTATCATTATTATCACGGGCTCGTAGCTCAGCGGTAGAGCGCCGCCCTTGCATTTCACATTCACAAGAAAGGCGGAGGTCTCGGGTTCAATCCCCGACGAGTCCAGTCTTTCAATGAAAACATGCAACTCAATAAAAAATTTTATTGGGTGAAGTTCCGATAAACATTATGTTTATATGAAGAAGTCAAAAGTTGGATTATGGCCTTTACAATCCATTAGGTGGATGACTCGGCTTGATATTGGATGAAGGGCGTGACAAGCTGCGATAAGCCCTGGCGAGATGCACGTAATCTTTGAACCAGGGATTCCTGAATCTGAATCAGATATATTCCTGTATAGGAAGCACAACGCAGGGAACTGAAGCGTCTTAGTACCTGCAGGAAAAGAAACCAATTGGGATGCTGTGATTATCAGCGAGAGAAAGCAGCACAAGGCAAACCGAATCCTTTATGGCAACATAGGGGAAATGTGGTGTTATAAGACTTGCTTTTAGTCCTATAAAAGAAATTCAAAGTTTTCTGGAAAGAAATACTATAAAGGGTGATAGTCCCGTAGAATTTTTTAAGTGGGATTTGCAAGTATCTTGAGTAGTGTCCATTGGATCTTGGGCATGAAATTTGGAGAAATCAACTTCAAACCTTAAATATAAGTCAAGACCGATAGCAAAAGAGTACAGTGATGGAACGTTGAAAAGAACCTTTAACCGGGAGTCAATAGAACCTGAAACCTAATGGATATAGTATGTTACTGCTTTTCGGAGTTGTAACGTACGTTTTGAATAACGGGCCAGGGAGTGCATCTGAGTGGCAAGAGTAATCTGTAAAAGAGAACTCAAAGAGAAATCAAAAACCCGCAGCTTGCGAGGGGTATGGTATTAAAGTGCCACAAGTCACTTGGGTGCTACCAGAAACCGGTCGATCTAATCCTGGACAAGGTGAAGCGGTGGTAAAACATCGTGGAGGCCTGCAGAGGTACTATGGACATGTGTTCTTATGATCTGGGATTAGGGGTGAAAAGCCAATCGAGGCCGGTCATAGCTGGTTCCTGTCGAAGTTGGCCTAAGTCAAGTCTTGAGTGAGATGGTTATATGTGTAGAGGTACGGATTGGAGGTGCAGGGGGAGAAATTCCTCGGCTTCTTGTCCAACTCCAAATCATTTAACGTCGTAGATCTCAGGAAACGGGGGCTCTGGGGTAAGCTTGAGTCCCGAGAGGGGAACAACCCAGACTACAATTAAGGTCCCTAAATATCACTTAAGTGTTAAAGGGGGAAAGGTGTGTAATGTCACAGACAGCGGGGAGGTATGCTTAGAAGCAGCAATCCTTCAAAGATAGCGTAATAGCTCACCCGTCGAGATCTTATGCCCTGAAAATGGACGGGGCTAAAGTGATTACCGATATTGTAGGCTAATCTTAGGATTATGTGGTAGACAGGCGTTTTGTGAGGGTAGAAGCTTTTATGTAAATAATGGTGGACCTCATAAAAATGAGAATCCTGGCGGTAGTAGGACCTACACAGAGTGAGACTCTCTGATACCGAAAGGGCAAGGGTTTCTTAGCACTGCAGTTCAGCTAAGAGTAAGTTGATCCTAACCATCGTCTTAATCAGATTTGATGGGAAAGGGAAAAATGTTAAGATTCATTTACTATCCAAGTACACGTGGCGACACAGGATTATTTCCTGACGCTTCCGGCTAGACCATCGTTAATCGTCGTTAACGCTAACCAAAATAAATCTGGGAAGTACCGTAATGGTGAGACTCAGATTAAATTTGGGAACAGCCAACATTAGTTGGTTTGGTTGATGCCTGGAGCCCGTGAAAAAGGAAATGATAAGGATCTTGGATAATCATACCCAGAACCGGCACAGGTGCCCCTAGGTTAGTAGCCTAAGGTATGAGGGACTAATCCAGTTAAGGGAATTCGGCAAATTAGCAGCGTTCCTTCGGTTTAAGCTGTCCCTGCGTTTGTGTTCTAAGAATGCGAATACAGGGTTCAATAACTAGGGAAACCCGACTGTTTAATAAAAACTTAACCAACTGCTAGCCAGTAATGGTATGTATAGTTGGTGACGTCTGCCCAGTGCTAGTACTTCAAACTCCGGTTCAACGGAACTAAGAGCTAGTAAACGGCGGGAGTAACTATAACTCTCTTAAGGTAAGCACTAAGTTGCCTTAGTAAAATCTGGCTAAATGCTGGAACATCCGAGTATCCCACACTACCATAAAATATATTAAGGATTTATCATACCTTAAATTATGGTGACAATGTGATGGGTGCGGACAATCAGCAGGAAAGACTAGATATGAAATGGCTTGTTGGATTCACAGATGGAGAAGGTTGTTTTCACGTAGCACTAAACAAGTTACCGAAAATGACTCTAGGTTGGCAAGTCCTTCCTGAGTTTAGATTGGTTCAACATCAACGTGATGAATCTGTTCTCTATAAAATCAGAAACTACTTTGGTTTTGGAGATATAAGAAAAAATCACGGAGATAGAAAAGAATTCAGAGTTAGAGGATTAGAAAACTTGAACAAATTGGTTCAGTTTTTTGAAAAATATCCTTTACAAACTTCAAAAAGAAAAAATTTTGAAATCTTTTCTAAAATAATAAAAATGATGAACCAAAAACAACATCTAAATAAAGAAGGATTGATAATCATTGCCAATTTAGCTTCACAGATGAATCGTCAAGTTAAGAGAAGAATCTAGAATCCTCAGAGACTATATGCCAGACATATTTATTATGAAGATATAGTCCGACCCTTGCAGCGATGTAAGGAAGTATGCAGAAATGTATACTCGCCATTAAAAATGGTCAGTACCTCGAAAGGGGGAAGTAACAGATGTGAGCGAAATGCCTTGTCGTTTAATTGACGACCTGCATGAAGGCGTAACGAGGTTTCCACTGTCCCTAACTGGAACCCCCTGAACACACTATACTGGTGTAAAGGCCAGTGACCTCCAGTGGGAAGCAAAGACCCCGTAGAACTTTACTGCAGTTTGTTATTGTGGTATGAGTTTCGTCGTTCAGCATAGGTAGGAGTTGCTAAAGCTTAATCGTCAGGTTAAGTGTAGACAAAAGTGAGATACTACCCAACGAGATTTGTATTACTTACCAGAAATGGGACATTAACTGATGGGCAGTTTGGCTGGGGCGGCACCCTGCTGAAAAGATATCAGCAGGGCCCAAAGGTTAACTCATCCGGTTTAGAACTCCGGAGTAGAGTGCAAGAGCAAAAGTTAGCCTGACTGAATTTCGACCAATAAGAAATTCAGCGACGAAAGTCTGGTCTAGCGAACCCTTATACTCCTTTGATAGGAGTTAAGGATGACAGAAAAGCTATCTCGGGGATAACAGAGTCGTAGCGCCTAAGAGTCCAAATCGACGGCGCTGCTTGCTACATCGATGTCGGCTCTCCGTATCCTGGCCGTGCACAGGCGGCCAAGGGTGAGGGTGTTCACCGATTAAAACGGATCGTGAGCTGGGTTTAATACGTTGTGAGACAGTATGTATGATATCTACTGGGGGTGTTTGAAATCTGAGAGGAAGGATGTCATAGTACGAGAGGAACTGGCATCCGGGGCCTCTGGTCTATCTGTTGTCTGACAAGGCAGGCAGAGCAGCTACGCCCTAGTGGATAAGTGCTGAAAGCATCTAAGCACGAAGTCACCCTTAAAAAGAGATTTCATGAGCTCCTGTAAAAGACAGGTTTGATAGGACTGGGGTGTAAGATTCAAGGCAACGAGAATTTCAGCCCGCAGTTACTAATCGCTCTGAGCCATAATTCAACTTTTGACTTCTTTTTTCATATATTTTTCACATTAAAATAGTTTAATTCTAAGAAAATTAGAAGATAAATTTTAAATATAATGATAAGAAGTTGAGACAGTTAGTTGGAAACTTTTAGAAAAAAAGTTTCATCAAAAAGAAAAAAGTTATTTCTTTGCTATTTTCCACAGATTCTCATATATCCTTCTCTGTAGCTCAGCAAATTCTTTGTCTTGGATAATAATCCCAAACTGTTCTTTATCATTTGCCTTTATGAACAAACATTTATCCTCATAAATATAGAATCCAGAATTAAGTCCTTTCATTAATTTATTCAAAAATCTTGTTTCTCTTGATTCTTTTTTATCTAATTTTTTGAATTCCTCTGAAAATGTACCTTTCTCACAAATTGCTCTTAGAAATACTCTTTTTTCTTTTCTTCTTAGCCTAAATCCTGGATGATAGAAAGGGATATGTTTTAAAAAATCAACAACCAAATAACCTCTCACTGTTTTATTTTCTTTTTTTATCATATTCTCGCTTGCTGTTTTTAATCCCTCTATCCCCTCATAGAACTCAACCTTTGATTTTTCAATACCAACCCCCATCATTTCTTTTAACTCTCTCAAAATTCCCTTTATTCTGCTTCTTTTCTCATCCAAAATCTCTATTAGTTTTTCAGGGTCTGTAGCATTAAAGTATTTTATTCCAGATTTTATTAAGTAACCTACAAGTCCTTTTTCTTTTAGTTGCTTTAAAATCGCATAAGTAGTCTCTCTTAAAATATTGGATTTACTTGCTATTTCATTTACTTTAGAGGTTCCAAGCATTAGTGTTGCTAAATAAACCTTGGCCTCTTTTTCAGATAATCCGTACTCTTTCAGAATATTTTTTATCTTTTCAGTTTCCATAGTTTTTCCATATTTTCTAGATATTTAAATCTTTTCTTTTGTAGTAAATAATTTCCACCAATATCTTAAATACCCGTTGAAACCATTTTTAGATAGTAAAATGGATTATTTCAATTTAAGAAAGGAAAGTATGAAACTGGAGCCAGAGTTTGAAGTAGTCCAAAGACCGCCCTTGATTAATAAAGCATACCATGGAAATTTTAATGTTAGCTTCGGAGAGTACTATATGATTGAAAAATGGGGAAGATACCAGTATTTTGACAGTGATTGGAACATAAAGGGAATTGCTTCAGTGGTAAGAGCCATAGACTTATTTAATTCTATTCCAAAAAATCCAGAAAAATACCTTGGGGTCTTTGATTTGTTTGCTTTTATGAGAAACTTGAAAGAAAAAAGCGATCCAAAAGGGGTTGCACAAAATCAGGTAGCAGATCAAATAAACATATTGAATAACTTTGGAATTTCTTCAGACAGAATTTATCCTAGTTATTGTGCAGGAGGTTCTGTAAGAGAACTAACGAAAGGAAAATACAGGTTTGATTTCCAAATTCCTGAAGATTCATTTTCCAAAGAAGCATTCTTGGAATCTGGAATTCCTGAAAAGAATTTAATCCCAAACAGAACTAGAGATACACTACTATCATTAAATCTCTCAACAGGGCATATTGCATGGGGGTATAGGAATGAAGTAGAAGTAAAGACTAAAGATAAGTTAATTGATGTTTTTACAATAGAGAATTTTATGTGGGATCCAGTGTATGACAAAGACAAGATAATCGGATTAGAACCAATTAGTTATACTTTATGTCTAAAGGGGGTCGGGGGCTTAGAAAGAGTTTACATGGCTATGAATAATCTAGAAGACATAAGAGATATTGAACATTTAAAGGAGTTTTATGATGCTCTTGGTTCAAAAGAATTTTATGGAGAGTATATAAGAGCATTACATTTCATAATGACTGATGTTTCCCAACTTAACATTTCTTTAAATAAAAAAAAGAAATGCAAAGAATATGTGAATAAGATGATTAGGAAAATTCCAAAAGATATAAGTCTAGACAAAATAAAAAGTTTATTACAAGTTCACTCTGGCTCACAGCCATGGTATCCTGAGTTAAAAGAGGGAATAGAGCCCACAATTGAAGAAATAGCAAAATATAGGAAAACAAAGTTCTTTAGAAATTTATGATTTTGCTATTTTAACCAAGTTTTCAAAAACCATCTTTTCTTTCTCATAAACTGGTTTGCTGTCTATTACTATTATATTTGGATGTTCTTTTTCAAATGAAATAATAGCAACTTTATTGTTATAGATATAAGTCCAAGAAGGCATGTTTTTCAAAGATTCAAATATTATTAGTTTAGAATACTTTTCATACTTTTTTTTACCAAACAATTCATGATTTTTAGAAGAGGAATCTGTTATAGCAGTTACCTTTAGTCTTTTGGCAATCCTTTTCTTCCTGAATGAAATTCCAGAATATTTTAAAATTTTGTTATAAATCTCAAATGAGCCATAAGCAAAGAATTCTTTTTTTGTATTTAGCACATCAGACTCTACGGCAGTAATTCCCTTTACTCCCTCATAAAATTGAACTGCAGGTCTTAATCCAATACTCTCTCTTTTTTCTTTCAGAATAGAAATAATTTCTTTGAACCTTTTATTTTTTTCTTCTAATTGTCTCAATATCTTCTCTGGGTCAACGGCATAGAAATGTTTTGAAGAATCAATTATTGTGCTTCCAGCCATCCCTTTTTTGATTAGGTTTTCAACTATTCCATATAATGTAACCCGGTTTATTCCTGTAACCTCACTAAGCCTTTGAACACTTGTTTTTCCCAATTCAATAAGTTTCAAATAGGCATTTATCTCATTACATCATCCGCAGGATACCCAATCTTTTAAGATTGGGGGGAATGCGGTTCCTCCATAACATTTTTCTTTTAACATTTTTATCATAAAGAGTGCGGAGCGATTTTGCCGCACTCATCACAAGA
>Ga0210057_1000756_pt1 | contig 52698 bp, 53 predicted proteins | sample CryGeyCG2114_010_2_FD_183968 | JGI IMG/M metagenome (GOLD analysis project Ga0210057, IMG submission 183968) | Groundwater microbial communities from aquifer - Crystal Geyser CG10_big_fil_rev_8/21/14_0.10 (SPAdes) (version 2) | ecosystem: Environmental > Aquatic > Deep subsurface > Groundwater ...
TACCTGTTATTAAAATAAATAGGGACTCTTTTAACGACTTGGCGCTTGTGCAAGTGGATGCCCACGATCTTACTCCCGTGGAGCTTGGAGATTCGGACCACTTAAAAGTTGGACAGAAAGCGATTGCAATTGGTAATGCTTTGGGGGAGTTTGATAACACTGTTACAACCGGCGTGGTATCCGCACTTGGCAGAGCGGTTTCTCCGATAGACCCTTCTACGGGAGTTGCGGAAAAACTGGACGATCTGATTCAAACCGATGCCGCAGTTAATCCGGGAAATTCCGGAGGGCCACTGGTTAATAGTGCCGCGCAGGTAATAGGCGTTAATACGGCGGTTGCCAGTGCGCAAAATATTGCTTTTGCAATAAGGATCAATATTGCAAAACAATTGATTGCCGATTTCAACACGTCCGGCGGGAAAATTTCCAGGCCGTTTTTGGGAGTCAGATACACACATATTTCCAAAGACACGGCACTTCTTAACAATGTCCCGCAGGGGGAACTAATCCGGGAAGTAGTAAGCGCAAGCGCGGCTGACAAAGCAGGCATTGAGGTTGGAAACATTGTGACGGAGTTCGATGGGAAACAGCTTAATGAAGAAAATGCGCTAACTAATATAATAAGGTCGAAAAAAGTAGGGGACCAGGTTAAATTAAAAGTTTTTAGGAACGAAAAAATTGAGGAGTTGACGCTGACTTTGGGTGAGGCGCCGAATGAGTAACAGGTGAGAGAAGAGTTATATGAGATTTGAAAGTTGAGCTAAAATTTCTCCTGAAAATTTCCCGATTAAAAAGTAAATATTTGCCCAGATAAATGCGGCTAGAGCCGTATAGAGCCAGAAAGTTCTGTATGAAACCCCGAAGATACCTGCAACAATTGGCGTAATTATGCGAAGACCCGGGATGAGGCGCCCGATGACGATAGTAAAACCTCCATATTTTTCGAACCATTTTTCCACTTTTTTTATTTTTTCGGGAGTGATTTTAATTTTGGGACCGAATTTTAATAGTAGGGGATTGGCAACTTTACTGGAAAGAGTAAAAAGAATTGTTGATCCGATTAAAGTTGCACTAACAACTACTGCAACTACCGGGAAGTAGTTTGAATTTGGAAGCGCAGACGCTGTTCCGATGAAAATATCTCCCGGAATTGGCAGGGGAACACCCGCTTCTTCGATAAGAAGGATTGCGAAAAGGCCCAGGTAAGAAAATTTTTCAAAAATGTGCACCATTTCGGAAGCTTATCATAATGTATTTTTTTTGACAAAAAACCCATAGTATGTTAGCTTTTACGACATGATTGAACGTGTCGGCAGAGAACCGAACCATATGGATTTAGTAATTACGGGAGCCAATTCCCATTTGACTGTGGAGGATTTTCTTGGAAGCCCTATTAGGGCAAGGATTGCATATATTAAGCGACTGGAGAATGCGACACTAAGATACAATAAATTACATGGTAGATTATTGAAAGAAGAACGGGCACGTTTTTTAAACAGAAAGGGATTGAGATATGAAGAAGTTAAGGGGCATCCGGAATTGATATTGAAAGCTGTTTTAAGAGAGGGCGGCGGGTATTTGGATTTTTCCCAGCTCGCTGATGACACAATTTTTTTATTAACTGACAGCGCCAGGGTCTTGGCAGAAGAGTATCAGGTGCAGATTGATGAGAATGGAACTGACTCCATTGTTAATTTAAGTCCAAAAGCCTGGCAGTGCTTAAAAAGTTAACGCATGGTGTGACCTTGAGTGCTTCCTGGGGCGAGGCGGAAACGCCTCGGCACATTAGAACAATTGGGGAGTTTCGTGCTTTAGTAACAAACCTAGACGGACGGAACTATGTTTTTTCAAAATGGAATAGAAAAATGAATTTATCGCCGCTTATTAATGAATTAACCCTATGGGACGAAAAGGAGCAAAATGAACGGGGAAAGAGATAGAGACACTAGTTTATTAAAGGCCATTGTTTTAGCGCTTGATTCTAAGCAGGTTGCTTGTGAATTTGAAACAGCACCCGAAGGTAATCAAGCGGAATTTCGGTCTGCATTAATAATTGCAGTAAAGAGATTTTCGGTAAATGGGGAAACAAAACCGGTTAACGGTAATTATCCTATTTATGATGCCCGTTCTGTGATTGCAAGGCAGTATAGAAATGGTAGGTTTTTAGATTTTTCCGGAGTGAATTTTGAGGATCTTTCACCTAGACAAAAAACGATTGCGAAATTGTACTCTCTGAACCTTCGTGCCTACGGAGAGGATGCAATTGCGCATTTGTGCCCTTCGCAATGGTTAATGCAGGCGCTTACCGTTTACGGGGTGTTTGTAGGCTGTCGGGATAAAGTAGAACCACAAATGGTAAACACGATTAGCAAACTTTCTAGGATTATTGAATCGGGAAGTAATATTTATCCCCGCAATCCACAGGCGTGTTCACATGTGACGCCAGTTAAAAGGCGGGCAGTTAGGTCACTTATTAATCGATGGAAGGCACTTGAGGGCTAAGTGTTTGGTGTTTGACGAAGTATTAATTTTCTTGAGCAGAAGTGTTTGTTTGGTTTGCGGAATCTATAAGTATTTGTATAACTTTATCAAGATTCCCGTCCATAATACCCGCAATATTTCCCCAGGATTTGCCAATGCGGTGATCGGTGACCCTGTCTTGCGGGAAATTGTAAGTACGGATTTTTTCGCTTCTGTCGCCCGTACCCAATAATTCCGAACGGGCTCCCGTAATTTGTGAAGCACGTTTTTCTTCTTCCATCCGGTAAATTTTAGATCTTAAAATTTCCATGGCAATTTCGCGGTTTTGTGCCTGCGACCTTTCGGTTTGCGATTTAACGATTATTCCGGAAGGGATATGTTTTATGCGGACTGCCGTTGAAACTTTATTAACGTTTTGCCCGCCATGACCCCCGGAGCGGAAGGCTTCGAATTCCAGGTCGCTTGGGCTAATTACGATTTGTGTTGGAGCTACTTCCGGAAGAACAGCAACCGTTGCGGTTGAAGTATGAATCCTGCCCGAACTTTCGGTTTTCGGCACTCTTTGGACACGGTGAACGCCCGATTCGAACTTAAGTTTTTCGTATGAACCTTTACCGCTTATTTTGGCGATGACCGTTTTAATGTTCCCTAAACCGCCTTCGGTTCTGTCAAGCTCTTCGAATTTCCAATTATTGTTAGCCGCAAAACGCTGATACATCCTGTAGAGGTCCGAAGCAAAAAGTCCGGCTTCGTCTCCGCCGGCCGCGGATCTTACTTCTAGAATTAAGGAGTTGCCCTCAACAAAGTTACCAACTGTCGGCTCACGGGTTGATGATTTTTCCAGCTGAGCTTTTTCTTCTTCCAGTTTTTTGATTTCACTGCGAACCAGCTCAGCCATAGAAGGGTCTTGGGCAAGCGATTTTGCCTCTTCAATCTTGGCGTCTATTTGAGCGATTTGCTGTTTTAGATAATCAGACATACCACTAGTAATTTTAAATTATAAATTTTAAATTTGAAATATGAGTGCATATTTTTTATTAAACTAAAAAAGCAATTAGAAAATTAAAACATTAAAAACTCATTTAAAATTGAAAATTTTTGCGAAGCTAGGACGAGGCTTGTTTTTTGGCAAGATCGATCATTTCCTTGAGGCTTTCTGGCCTGGCGGTTTTTTTGGAGAGTTCTACTTTTTTCTCAACCTGCAGTTTCTTGATTTTTTCCGCTTTTTGCTGTTTCTTTTGGAATTTTTCTACGCGGCCGAGAGTGTCCACAAACTTCATTTCACCGGTGAAAAACGGGTGGCATTTTGAGCAAACCTCCACGCGGATTTCCGGCAGGGTACTGCCGGTTGTAAAAGTATTGCCGCAGACGCAAGTAACTTTTGTATCCTCATGATACTCGGGATGGATGCCCTGTTTCATAGGTACAAATTTTACCAGAAATTTAGTTTTTGGACAATTACTGGAGGATTAAGCAGTGTCTTTTGCTTTTAGATCTGAAATTTTAAATTCACCATTTAGTCTATTCATTCTTTCAATAAATCCGTCTTGATATTCCATCTCGCCGGTGCCAAGAGTTCCGGGGTGGGTGTAGCCCTGGCTGTTCCTGAAATCAACCATATTTTCAGCAGCTTCATTTCTAATTCTATCCCAAGGTGTTCCTGCCGCTAATTGGTCGGAAATTGATCCGATTCTTCCTGTTTCTAGGTTGACGCTTGCAGTGATTACGGAAACGATTGGGCCCGACCAATATGAAGTTTGGGAATCTATTGGAGCAGGATACCATGGTAAGAAATGGCTACCCCTGCAATCGCCGGCAACAATTGGAATTCTGGCAAGAGGAGAAACGATCTCCCCTGGCGCGGGCCAATTTCCCTGTGCTAGAGAAAGCATAACCGGATCGTCCTTTCCACCATAAACAAATCTTCCGCTAGCGTCTTTAATGTTATGGAGCCTTTCTGCTGAAACAACTACTCCGATTTCCTTCGGGCTGCCGTCATCATGTTTTGTCCAAATTTCTGCTATTACGAACCTGGAACTATTCATTGTAAGTGCACCAAGATCATAAAGATCTTCCGGGCCTTTCAGCCAAATTGCCCTTTCTGTCCCTCCGGTTTTATCCATTGCTTCATTTAGTTCCATCTCATTGGTAGGACTCGCTCCTGCCTCGATTGCTTGTTGTTTGGTGTCCACATCTATAATTTTGAAAGAATAACCTTTTTTCATGTCGGATTTTGCAATCAGAAGTCCAGTGTTAAAATTTGGATCTAAATACGCACCCCTGGTGAGGAAGTTGTAAGAACCGGGTTCTGTTTTGTCTGCCGTTGCAATTAATACTGTTTGGGAAGTGTCCTTACTATTGGGTCTAAATGGCAAAGGTAATATAGCAGATCCTGGACCCATGCCTTTTATGTTTCCGCTAAAAGTATCTACTTTAAGGTCTTGTCCGGGAGCGTAGTTGCCAAGTTCTTTCGCTTTTTCTGCACCTTTTTTAAAAGCGTCCCATAAAAGTTCATCAGCAACTTCCGGGTGTTCCATCGCTCTTGCGTCTAGAACTCCAACAGCGCAGACGTCATCACCTGTGTGTGTAAAGAAGACGCTTCTAAATACAGGCCTGTTACCTCTGCCAGCTAACCGGTTATAGCGAAGGATATATTCAGCAAATACTGCTTGAACTTCCGGGTCTACTTCGACATGTCCGCCTACGCCGCCGATATCGGCTTTTGTTGCTCTAAAAAACAGAGGTACCATTTCCGCTTGTCTTTGCCAATAATTACCTTCTGCTGTAAAGATATTCGGAGTTCCGATTCCTTCTTCCGGAATACCCAGCGTGGTAATTGGAAGCCCAATTAAATCGTCAATTTTTTGACGGTAGACGTCGGGCTTTTCTATCAATAGCATATTCTCGGGAACAATCGGTGCGTGCTTATAGCTGATTCTTTTTTCAGTTTCCGGCATCTTTAATAGGGGACAGGAAGATGTTCTTCATAATAATCGGCGATTAATTATTTTGTCAACAGGGGAAAGTCTATCTGTGCAATGGGTGGGATTTTCTTTTGTTTTCTGCCAGAAAGACCGCAGAGGTTATTAGCGCGCCGCCGATTATCAAGGGGAGCGTTAATTTTTCGCCCAGAAGAATCATCGCAAGGACTGCGCCGGAAATCGGGTCAATGTAAAAGAAAAAAGAGGCTTCACCCGCAGGCAGAAGAGACAAGCCTTTTTGCCACGCGAAGTGGGCAATTAATGAAGCAAAAATAATCCCGAATAAAATTCCGCCGATACTTTGGGATGATAAAGAAGTTACCCAAAGAGGATTTTTGAAAAGTTCCCAAATAGCAGGCGGAAGAAGGCTGATTGCCCCAAACCCCATTGTGTAAAAAGTTATAGTTTGTGCAGGATATTTTTTTAACAGTTTTTTGGCGATTATTTCGTGGACGACCCAAAAGACGGAGGCTCCGATCAGCAGCAGGTTCCCGATAAAGGTTGGAAGGTTTAGGTTCCCGTCGGGTTTTCCTATGGTAATTATAAGACCGATTACCGCAACAAGTGTTGCTAAGATTAGCCGAGGGGTGAGCTTTTCTTTTAAAAAAACACTTGCCGCCGCGAGAGTCATAACGGGAACTGAAGCTGCTAAAACTGCCGCATAAATAGCCTCTGAAAGTTTTAACCCGATAAAAAATAGAGTCATATGGATTGTGATTGCTGTCGCTGCTGCCCAGATAAAAGTTGGTAAATCCTCCCTTTTGATTTTTAAATCTTTTGATATAAAAGGGAGCATAATTAACGAGGCAACACCCATGCGGATGACGACCAGCGAGAAAATTGGTACCTGCTGGAGGGTTAACTTCATGATTGGGGCAGTTGCGCCCCAGATGAAAGCGGCAATTAAAGTTAAGACTAATGCTTTCTGGTGGTTGGTTGAAAGAAAATTATTCACCGATTGCTTCGACTAAACGGTCTATTCCGAATGAAAACCCGACGGCCGGAATTTGTTTTCCAGCAAACATGCCGATTAGGTTATCGTAGCGGCCGCCGGCTCCAATTGACAAAGTTTTCTGGTCTTCACTCGCTTTCATCTCAAAAATCGAGCCAGTGTAATAGTCGAGTCCTCTGGCGAGAGAGTGCGCAAAGTAAAAATCAGCACCTTCGCTTAAATTGTACTTATCCTTTAATATCTTGAATACATCTGCTAATTTATCAGGTGGATCGGGCTTTTCATTTAAGAATTTTTTGACTTTATTAATATCAGTTTCTGATTTGCCTTGCTCTTTTAGTTCAGTTTCGATTCCAGAGATTCCTATTTTTTCTATTTTGTCTATAACCCTAATTTCTTCTACGGCAAAGACAGAGAGCGTTTCTCTATCATTGACTGCCATCCTTGCTCCTTTTAAACCCAGTTTTCTGGTTGCGTTGATAGCTGTTGCGATTATTTTTGCATCCTCGCTAAGACTGTCTGAGCCGACCGTGTCAAAGTCGAATTGGGTGAATTCGCGGTATCTGCCTGCTTGCGGATTTTCACCGCGGAAGACCTGGCCGATTTGATAGCGCCGGAAGGGCCCTTTTTCTATTAATTGCTGGTTATTGGCAACGAAGCGGGCAAGAGGGACAGTAAGGTCATAGCGAAGTGCGAGAGCGCGTCTGCCGCGGTCCTGAAATTTATAGATTAATCTCTCTTCCTCCCCGTACTTTCCGGTTAAAGTTTCTGCAAATTCAATAGTAGGGGTTTCTAATGGTACAAAACCGTTTTCTTCCAGAACGTCGGCAATTTTACTGATTGCAATTCTTCTTTTTTTGGCGGTTTCGGGACCAATATCCCTAAAACCTTTGGGGGTAGGGGGGCCTTTTTGCATGTCTTAATGATAGCCCAAATTACGGGAGAAGGTAAACTAAATCGGCCAGATTCTTGTCTCCCTCTTTTTCGAAAATCACTATGGCTTTTTTATCTTTTGAAATGTCTTTTGCGGTTCCGTCTTTATCGTTTGATGTGATATCCGTTGTTTTATTAATTGTAATTTCGATCAGCTTATTATCATTTAAGTTTGCGGCACTCACGAGGTTTAATCTTGGATCTTTTAATATTTTTACAGCGGCGAATTTCTTATTTATCTGCGGCTTATTATCCCTTAAAATTGCCAGTTTTTGGGCGCCCATTAATTTTTCTTTATCGATAGTTCCGAGAGCAATTGCAAAATCACCGATTCTGACGCCGGAAAGCGCGGATGCGGTTGGACTTTTTTCCTCCTCGTTATCGGGAAAAACAAACTCTGTGGATTTTTTTGTCTGAATTTTTTTCTCACCGTTTTCGGTATTTATGGAAAGGAGCGTGTCAAAAATTGTTTTAACCGGACCCGAATAGACAAAACTTTTACTGTCCAGCTTTTCTTTATCGTTTTTTAAATAGTATTCAACACTTAACCTGTTAGTTTCTTTGAGGTCCTTTTTTGCCAAAGCAATAATTTCTATCTGATTTAAACCATTTCCTGGTTTAAAAGCGACTTCAAATGTCCCTTCAGGCCCTGACGTAGTAATTTCCTGCGTGGAATCGGAATTGACAATAATATAAGAATCGGGTGAGCTTTTTCCGCGGATCTTTATTTCTTTTTCCGAGAGTACAGAACCCGGCGGCGGATCTATATTAGATTCATCTTTCGGCTCCAGTGCGGATTGGACCGTTTCAATTTTATTTTCGACTTTTTTTTGCAGTTCGGTCTTTGGCTGTCTTTGCCAAAGCCAGTAAAGTAGAAACAGAAACAAACCAAACGCTACTAAGAAAATGATTGATTTGGCAATGGTTGATGAAGCTGAGTTAGAAGACATTAGACCAAGTTTGAGGTTATCATATATGGCCCGTTAGAGCAATTTGGATATACATTGCTATCTGCTTTTATGATATTATTTTTAGGTAAAAGTTTATGGTGGACGTATGGTGGTACGGGCAGTCATGCCTCAGAATTAAAGGGAAAAGCACTTCTTTGGTAGTTGATCCTTACGACCCAACTTTTACGGGGCTTGGGAATCTAAAGCTTGAAGCTGATATTGTTGTTGTAACACATGATCATGGGGACCACAATAACGTTTCAGCTGTAAAAGTGGCCGCAGAAGGTAAAAATCCGTTTATTTTAAACGGACCGGGCGAGTATGAAATTGCCGGAGTAAATATTATAGGGATAAACAGTTTCCATGATGATAAAAATGGTGCAGAGCGCGGGAAAAATACTATTTACAGCATTACTGTCGACGAAATAAATTTCGTACACTTGGGCGATCTGGGGCAGAAACAACTTACGCAGGCGCAAATTGAAGCGCTTTCTTCTTGCGATGTACTATTTATCCCAGTCGGTGGAACTTATACAATTTCTGCTGACGACGCCCCGGATATTATCAGCGCGCTGGAACCCAAAATTATTGTTCCGATACACTATTTTGTGGATGGGCTTAAATTTAAACTCGATCCCGTTTCAAAATTCCTGGGAGCAATGGGTAAAGAAAAACTTGAGCCTGTTCCCAAATTATCCATTTCCAAAGAAAGACTACCTCAGGAAGTTGAAGTTGTTCTTTTAGAAAAACAATAAACTGTTTGCCAGTTATTAGAGCTTAGAGGTTAGTTAAATATGCCGAAAAAAATAATAGGTAGAATTCCTCCCCAGGATTTGGACGCTGAGAAGTCAATTTTAGGAGCGATTTTAATTGACCGCGATGCAATTACTTCGGTTACACAGGTTTTAAAGAGTGACCATTTTTACCACAGTTCCCATAGCGATATATATGCTGCCATGTTTGACCTTTTTGAAAGACGTGAGCCGATTGACCTTGTTACTTTAACCGCACAGCTTAAGAAAAAAGGAGTGCTGGATAATGTTGGCGGAACGGCTTACCTGGCGGAGCTTGCTTCCCTTGTCCCGACTGCCGCAAATATTTCCCAATACGCGCAGATAGTACGCAACCATTTTGTAAAGAGGCGGTTAATTGCGACCAGTTCCAAAATAAGTGAAACGGCTTTTGACGATACGACAGATGTTCGAAGTATTCTTGATGAAGCTGAACAGGCGGTCTTTTCCCTCTCGCAGGAACAGCTGGCACAGAATTTTATTCCGGTAAGGGATGCACTCGCGGAAAGTTTTGACCGCCTGGATGAAATCCATAAAAAGGCAGGGGGACTTAGGGGAGTAGGTACAGGGTTTTGGGAACTTGATGCCAAACTTGCGGGTATGCAGGACTCTAATCTGATAATTCTTGCATCAAGACCGGGGCAGGGGAAAACCAGTCTTGCTTTGAATATTGCCTCTTATGTTGCGGTTAATGAGGGTTTACCGGTCGGATTTTTCTCCCTGGAAATGAGTAAAGAAGAGGTTGTCGACAGACTGCTTGTGTCGCAATCGGATGTCGATGCTTGGAAATTGAAGACTGGAAGGCTGGATGATGACGACTTTGACAGGCTCCAGGAAGCAATGGGGATTTTAGCCGATGCACCATTGTTTATCGACGATACGCCGGCTTCCAATATTCTGGAAATGAGGACAAAAGCAAGAAGATTGCAGGTGGAACACGGTCTTTCGCTTTTAATTGTTGATTATCTCCAGCTGATACACGGGAGGAATCTGGAGAACAGGGTGCAGGAAGTTTCGGAAATTTCCCAGAACCTAAAGAACTTAGCGCGCGAACTTAAAATTCCGGTTCTTGCGTGTTCACAGCTTTCCAGGGCGGTAGAACAGAGGGGAACGAGAAAACCTCAACTTGCGGACCTTAGGGAATCCGGTGCGATTGAACAGGATGCGGACGTTGTAATGTTCATCTGGCGGCAAGATGCGGAAAATCTGGAGCAGGTGAAACTTGATATCCAGAAACACAGAAACGGGCCGACAGGTGAAATTGACCTTATATTTAAAGCGGAAAGGGTTAAATTTTATTCAATGGAAAAGAGAAGGACAAAGACTCAGGCGGAACCGGTTGTCGAGGCGGCTCCTTTAGACCTCTAAATAAGGCTCTTTTTTCTCGAAAGAAAGGAAGCCAAAAAAAGACTCCCCGATGAGATACTCCCAATAATCGGAGCAATATTCGTATTTTTATCCAGATAAAAAGTTAGTGAGAGTGCAAAGCCGATGGTCAGTGCCAAAACCATTCTGGGAGTAGGGGAAGCAAAGATTCCAAGGATCAGTTTGGAGGGAGAGTCGAGCTGAGTTGTTTTCGTTTTTACTTCGATCACAGAGAGCCTGAACTACTTTAGCAAATGAGCTTCTTACAATCAAGAAGGGTTATTCCCTACGAGTTTTTTTAGCGGGGATCCCGGATTGACTGGCTAGATCGATCCCGGATCGACTGGGGTGTCTGCGGAAACTGGAATTAGCTGCTATGTGATAGCTCAGCAGTTCCGGTTTGGATAGCGTGCGATACCGAGGCAATTTCATTTATGGATGCTTCGCGGGCAAAGTAATGAGGGCTTTTTACTTCGACAGTTCTTAACCGGGCATTTCCTCCCGGCCGGAAGGTTTTTGGCGGTACTTGGTTTTTAATGATCAGGTCTGATTGTTCAACAATAATAGCCCATGATGATTGGCCGTTTTGAAGAACTGCTAAGTCTACACTATTGCCGCTGGCCTTTTCACTTAGGGGTTTTTGTGTTTGCATGTGGAGGACGAAATCTTCCGGGTCTATTGCGTACTGTTTCAGAAATTTAAGCAGCGTCTGGACCCAGCTATTATGCAGTTGATGCGTGTATTCAGGGTTTCTGTTTAAAAAAATCAAGGAAGGTAACGGTTTCTTGTGGCGGTTTAGCCTTGATTTCAAAGGCGGGGAATCCGCCTGCCCACATTTGATCAATAGATGATAATTCCGGAGAATTGCCGTGGTTTGCGAGAATTAACTCGGCATGGTGTCCATTGTATCTTGTGCTTGCATAAGTCTCCCAGGACGATATGAGCACCTGTGTTTCATGATCCCTACCGGTTCTTTCCGTGTCAGCAAGGGTGTCTTTCATCAAATATTCGCATTATTTTCCACTTTATAACCGATTTTGGCAAGTTACAGGTTGTTTTGGTGATATAATTTAATCCTGATTCTCTTGGCAGGGTGCTGGAAAGAGTCGTTCTTGCTTCGTAAGAAGTGATAGAAAGTTACTATGCATGCCGAAGTGGCGGAACTGGCAGACGCGTAGGTCTCAAAAACCTATGGAGCTAAAACTCCGTGTGGGTTCGACCCCCACCTTCGGTACAATACAGAACTCAACGGCTTTTTCAAACCCTTGCGATAATCCAAAAGTTGGCTAATGTGCTTGGTGTTTCTGCTGATGAGCTTTTGAAATAATTTAATGATTTCAAATAGGAAATTTATGCTCGAGATTGTTGTATTCGTTTGCGGGGCGGTAGTGATGATTTTCGAATTAGTTGGGTCGCGTGTTATTGCTCCTTATGTAGGTACCTCCATTTATGCCTGGACTAGTTTAATAGGAGTAATCCTTGCAAGTTTGAGCATGGGGTACTATGCCGGTGGTTATTTGGCGGATAAGAGACCGAGCATAAGGCCGATGGCTTTGATCATTATTTTTTCCGCCGTAGCAATGGCTTTCTCGGCTTTTACAAAAGATATTTTCTCATCAGTTATTTCGACTTTCCAGGTTATTTTAGAGATTAAATCTATTTCAATTTCATTGATACTCTTTGCGCCAGCCAGTTTTCTTTTGGGCATGATTTCTCCATATGCTGTGAGACTTAGAATGAGCGACATAACTAAATCCGGAAGAACGGCGGGCAATCTTTATGCTATGTCCACGGCTGGCAGTATCTTCGGTACCTTTTTAGCTGGTTTTTATATTATTCCAAATTTCGGTTCAACCAATTCACTTATGATTCTCTCTGTTGTTCTTTTGCTCGTGACCGTTTTACTGCTTTTGGGCACAAGAATGGGGAAATCTGTTAAGGTAGCAGTTTTTCTTTTAATTGTTTTCTTGGGATTAACTCAAGTAGCTTCCATTGTAAAACAAAAAATACTCGTGGCTGATATTGATACAGAGTATAATCGTATTTTGGTTTTACACGCAACTGATCCCAAGACAAAAAAGCCGATATTAGCTCTTGCAACTGACCCCTATGGTACTCAAGCGGCAATGTTTACTGACGGCACCAATGATTTGGTTTTTAATTACACAAAATTTTATCGGCTGTTCAGTTATTTCGTGCCAAACCCCTCTAATGTTCTTATGATCGGCGGTTGTGCTTATACATACCCCCGCGATTTTATTAAGAATTATCCAGACGCAAAAATGGATGTGGTTGAAATTGATCCTGGCATGACCGCTGTTGCCCGAAAGTACTTCAGATTGAGTGATGAAAAGAATCTCGCTATTTATCATCAAGACGCACGTATTTATTTAAACGAGAACAAAAAGAAATACGATGTTATTTTTGGTGACGCATTTAATTCTGCATCAGCAATCCCTTTTCAGCTAACGACAAAAGAAGCCGTGATCAAAGAACACGCTGCGCTCAATGACAGAGGAGTGATTATGGTTAACATTATTTCGGCCATTGAAGGCGAGAAAGGGAAATTTGCCAGGGCAGAGTACGCTACGTACAAAAAAATTTTTCCGCAAGTTTTTTTATTTGCAGTTCAAAATATCAAGGATGGCAGCGAAACCCAGAATATCATGCTCGTAGCCTTGAAATCGGAAAAAATTTCAAAATGGGAAAGTCATGATAAGGAGATTGATGGATTTCTATCTCAAGTTTGGAAGAAGCCGATAGCCAATGATGTGCCTGTATTGACGGATGATTTTGCTCCGGTGGAATACTACAAACGTATTTCCTTATAAAGATTTTTTCAATGTATGGTTTCTGATTTTGCAGCTGCCAAATTTTTTCCGAAAAAACGAAATTGGAATCCTTTCCGCATCCCTCCCCAGCCACATTCAATCGTGCTTTCCAAATAATCCTTTTGAGTGTATAATCAGTCTTACTTTCTCCATAATTTAGGGGCAAGAATGTACCTTTTCTTCCGTGAAAGGGTAATTTGTTTTTTATTTATGACTGTTGAAGAGATATACAAGCTGGCGATTGAAATGGGGGTTAAAGCTGACCCCAGGGAGTCTGGCGGCGTTGAAAAATATCTCGGGCGTATCAAAAAACAATATGAATCCCTTTCTTCGCTAAAAAAGGAAAACTTCGACCTTGAATCTTTAAACCATCCATATACAGACACAAGAATACTTTTTGGGGATCCATCGACGGTTGTTAACAAAGTAATTGCAGGGATTGATATGGATGCGGCGGAAGTAGTCCTTGCGGACAGGCTTCGGGAAAAGGGTGAGGATATTGACTTGGTAATTGGCCATCACCCGGCGGGTGGTGCTCTGGCCGCTTTACATGAAGTTATGGATGTACAGGTGGACCTGATGGCTTCGTACGGCGTTCCTATAAACGTAGCCGAGGGGTTAATGAAAGACAGGACAGGTGAGGTGAGAAGGCGTTTTGGGCCAATTAACCACTACCAAAGTGTCGATGCGGCACGGCTTTTGGGGATTCCCTTTATGTGTATACATACAGTTTGGGATAATTTGGGCTGGAAGTTTATGAGGGATATTTTTGAAACGCAGGAATTTGATACGGTGGTCGATGTTTTGGAGGAAATTTACCAGATACCGGAATATGCACAGGCTTTAAAATATAAGGCGGGCCCGGAAATCTATGTCGGAAGCGAAACAAGCAGGGCAGGAAGGGTTGTGGTAGGCGGGTTCACAGGAGGGACGGAAGCAGGTAAGGAAATTTACGAAAGGCTTTCACATGCGGGAGTTGGAACTTTTATAACAATGCATGCGAGCGAAGAACACCGGACAGAAGCGAAAAAATGCCACATTAATATGATTGTTGCCGGACACATGGTTTCGGACTCAATCGGGGCCAATATTTTTCTGGACGAACTGGAAAATAAGAGTGTTAGTGTATTGCCGGCATCAGGGCTGATCAGGGTGAAGAGAAATGGGGGGAAGAGCAATGGAAGGAAAAGAAAATCAAGCTGAAGCTGAAGAAGCAACTCCTGAAGATATAGCTGAGGCAAAAAGAGCGGTTGCGGAAGCACGAAGTAGCTCCCAATTGCTCGGTACCGATGAATTAGCGCGTTTACAGCATTTGAGATTTGAGAAAAAAGTCAAACGGGGAATCGAAGCTGTTGGAGAGGTTTTTGATGAAATGGGTGATGTTTCTACCAGGTTGGAGCATCGAAGAGCTTCTACTAAAGTAGAGAGGAAGATAAAAAAGGGTACGTCGTTGGAAGGTTCTCCAAAATAAATGATTTCCGTTACCCTCCTTCGTTTAAATAAATTGAACTTCGGAAGGGTAGGCAGATTTGTATGATAAATGTCACAGAGCTAAGATCAGGCGCGGTGTTTGCGGAAAACGGCCAGTTTTGGCTGGTCATTTCATACGAACATATCAAAATGGGTAGGGGGAGCGGGAACGTCAAAGTTAAAGTCAAAAATCTGGAAAGCGGTTCAACTGTTGAAAAATCCTTTATTACCGGGGCTAAAGTCCAGGACGCTTCGCTTACGCGCAAAAAAGTCCAATATTTGTACAGGGACGCAGAAGGAGTCCATCTTATGGATATGGAAAGTTACGAGCAGTTTACGGTTCCCGGTAAACTGGTTACTGAAACAGCGAAGTATCTAAAAGAAGGTATGGAAGTTAATGTGTTAATGGTTGACGGGAGAGCTGTAAGTCTGGAAATTCCAAAAATTGTTGATTATAAAATTACGCAGACGGGGGGGTCTGCCCGCGGAAATACCGTTGGAGCTAGCCAAAAGGATGCGGTTTTAGAAAACGGGTTAATTGTGAAGGTGCCTTTATTCATAAAAACAGGTGAGATAATCAGGGTTGATACCAGGACAGGTACTTATTCTGAAAGAGCAAAATAGTTATCTGTAAAGATTTGTAAAGCCTGCAAATAAATTCCCGTTTTTAGATGTGCTGAATGTCAAAAATAAGACCAGTCCGACAACTACAACCTGTGTAACGAGGCCCCACGGCAACTGCATTCTGGTTTGAATTTTGTGGCTTAGAAAATCGAACCAGGAGAAAGGCGGAAATTTAAGATTAAACATCCAAGATGGTGCTTCAAGCCAGTCCGGGAGCTGGGCAGCAATAACCATAGTGAAAAGATAGGTCGGTTCGACTAAATTTCTGAAAAGCAAAAGTACTAAGGCAAATCCCAGTAAAACATCTAAGGCCGCTTCAAGCTTTAGCCTGGTCATGCTTTTTTTGCGGTGATTTGTACCTGCGTCCCAGTGAGGAATTAAGTCCGCGGCAAAATGCGAAGCTATAGAAAGGGGTATGCCTATAATCGGGTTTGTTACTCTTACCGCGATACTTGCGCCAATTAAAGCGTGAGCCGTAGCTGTCATCAAAAAATCAGGCAGCCTTTGCTACCCGTAAGCTTAGTTTACCACATGAATGACCAAAATTTATCATGCTATAATTCCGAAGGAATTACATGAGCAAAGTGAAAATAATTCCGAAGGAATTACATGAGCAAAGTGAAAATAATTACTAAAATTTCATAATAAATGTTTTCTTCGGAGCTATTAATCCTTATTTTAGGCTGGGTTTTTATATTTTTTTCTTTGGTGTTTTGCTTTTTTTTGTTTGCCAGGGCGGGCAGGCACGAGCTGGTGGACTGGAATATCATTTTTGACCTTGGATTTTTTTCGGTCTTTGGCGGCCTTTTATTTGGAAGAATTGTAGATTTTTTAACGAATCCCTTATTTTATTCCTGGTCTTTTAAAAAACTAATTTTCTTTAATGTATGGCAGGGTATCAGCTTTTGGGGGGTACTGCTTGGAATTTTTCTTTTTGTGTGGCTTTATCTTAGGAATAAAAAAGAGAATTTTTGGTTTGTTTTGGATCTAGCCGCCGCTCCTCTTGCGCTTATTAGGGCGCTGGCTGGACTTTTTTTAATTTTCGGTAAAAGCGCAAAAGCTTTAAGTGTTAATTTGAGTTTTATTAAACTTCCTACGGTTGAAATAAAGATCGGCCTTTTTTATTTCCTTTACTATCTTGCACTGTTCTGGACCCTCAAAAGACTGGAGAAAAGAAAAAGACACAGAGGATTTTTTATTTGTTTCTTCCTTGCGGGGGCAGCATTTTTTGAATCGTTGATGTCCTTAACGGGGAAGACGCCAAAATTATTTAGTTTTGTTTCCTATGGCTTATTACTTCCTGCACTTTTTTTAATTTTTACGTCAATTAGGTGGTATAACCTTGCCAAAAGAAAACCTGCTAGTGACCTGAAGAATATTTTTGCTTTCCTGCTGATTGGAATTTTCAGTTTAAGGACAGTTTTGTTTTCCGTAAACGAGGCAGGGAAAGTTTCCAGGGCTATTTTGTTTTCACCCTTATATTTGATAAGATCCATATGCTTTGGGGCAAAGACGTTTTTTTTAGAAGTGGCTGACTCTTTTGCTGATCTGTTCCACAACTTTAAACCAAAAAGATGATAAATAAATTTAAGGGAAAAATAGAGGCACAGAAAAAGCGGATCCTTATGGCGATCAAACGCCTTAAAAAGGATGACCCTTTTGCCAATGAGGACAGATCTATTATTGTTGAGCCGGGAACGGACGCGGCTGCATTGTTCGGACATGAACAGGTAGTGGTTTTAGAAGAGCGCCTTATAAATGACCTGCGGGAAATTGAGAAAGCTTTGTCAAAATTAAGAAAAGGAACATACGGAATTTGTGAGCGGTGCAGGAAAAAAATTGAACCCAAAAGACTTGAGGTTAAGCCCCAATCGATATATTGTTTGAAGTGTGAGAAAGAGATTGAACGCCGCAAGTAAAGTTCTTCCGATTTCTGTTTTTTTCATTATTGCCGTTAGTGCCGATCAATTTTCAAAAACTCTTGTATCAAAATATTTTTTTGTCTGGTGCAACGAAGGGAGCGTTTTCGGATTCGGAGGAAATACAGGGGGTAACTTAGTAATCTCTCTTGCCTCTTTTTCTATACTTATTTATTTTCTATATTTTATTTTCCGTCAGGAAAAATTGAGGGAAAATTTCCCTTTAATATTGATATTATCCGGAGGAATGTCCAATTTATTTGACCGGCTCATTTTCGGGTGCGTAAGGGATTTTATTCAAATATTTAAATGGTTTCCCGTTTTTAATTTGGCGGACATTTTTATAAGTATAGGGGTTTTGCTTTTTGTATTTTCAACGATTAAGAATTTTAAAAAACATGAATAGCATAAAAATACTTTTTGAGGACCGGTGGATACTGGTAATCGATAAGAGAGCAGGCATTGTAGTTAACAGGGCAGAAACCGTTAGCGAAAAAACAATACAGGATTTAATTTCCGAACATTTAAAATTAAAAGATTTGGGCGTGGGCAGGAGGGCTGGGATAGTACACCGTTTAGACAGGGAAACATCCGGACTGTTGCTTGTCGCAAAAACGGAGAAGTCTTTTATTGAACTTCAGGGGCAGTTTAAATTACGGACAGTTAAGAAAAAGTATGAAGGTTTGGTGCATGGTTTTATTAAACAGGACAAAGGTGAAATAGAATCGAGGATTGTGAGAATTGGAAGAATCGGGAGATTCGGGGTAGCAAAAAGGGATGACGCAAACGCACGGGAAGCGAGAACGGAATACAAAGTTATTAAAAAATATTTTTTTAACGAAGAAAAATTTGAAAAACTATTAAATAAAAGATTGACGAAGCCAAGAATTAACTATTTAAAAAAGCAGGCCAAAGAGTACACACTTCTTAGTCTCTTTCCAAAAACAGGGAGAACCCATCAAATAAGGGTCCATTTAAAAAGCGTCGGGAACCCTGTGGTTTCGGATTTAATTTACGAACCCAAGAAATTAATAGAATTCGATCTTTTGTGGTGCCCGAGGCTTTTCTTGCACGCTGCGGAGTTGGAATTTGTTCATCCAGCAACTGGGAAAAATATTTCATTTTCATTGCCGCTTCCGGTTGAGCTAAAAGAAGCTCTTAAGCAATTGACAAGTAGCAACTAGCGACTGACAATTGATTTAAAGCTTAAGCTTGTCTGCCGATGGAAAATCTTTTTATCAGTTTATCGCTGGTACTTCTGACCGCATCCGTTTTAGGCGTAATCGCCAGATTTTTTAAACAGCCTTTAATTGTTGCCTACATAATGACGGGGGTGGTTATTTCTTTAATCCCTGTTTTCAGGCAATTCGATAAGGGTTTTTTGGATCTTTTGGGAAATTTGGGAATAGCCTTCCTTTTGTTTTTGGTTGGTGTCGAACTGAAAATTGATGAATTGAAGTATGTAGGAAGGGTTGCGGTTTTGACCGGACTGGGGCAAATAATTTTCACCGTGGCTGTCGGTTTTGTTCTGGTTTCGGCACTAGGTTTCGGGATGATTGCGGCTGTTTATATTGCGACCGCTTTAACACTTTCTTCGACGGTAATTGTCGTAAAACTTTTGGGTGAAAAAAACGACCTGAAATCTTTATACGGAAAAATTATTGTCGGATTTTTACTGGTCCAGGATTTTTTTGCAATTCTGGCCCTCATGTTCCTTTCCGGTTTTGGTGCCGGTAAATTTCCCCAGATTTCGGACTTAGCAATAATTGCCCTCAAAGGTTTCATTTTAATCGCAATTACCTATATTGCCTCAAGGACTTTTCTAAAATACCTTTTTAAACTCTCCTCCGTCTCCGTGGAACTTTTATTCGTAAGTGCGATTGCCTGGGCATTTGTGATGTCGGCTCTTGCAATGAAATTCGGTTTTTCGGTTGCTATTGGTGCATTCTTGGCAGGAATTGCCATTGCTTCTTCACCATATAGAATCCAGATTTCCGCGAGAGTAAAGCCCTTGCGGGATTTTTTCGTTGTAATATTTTTTATCTTACTGGGGGCTTCCGTTTCTATAGGAGCCGGCAATGTCCAGGTTTCCCATATTATTATCCTCTCGCTTTTTGTTTTGATAGTAAATCCGCTTATTTTTTTGGCAGTAATGCTCCCTTTGGGTTTTAGGAACAGGACAGCTTTTTTGGCCTCCGTTACGGTTGCCCAGATTTCGGAATTTTCCCTGATTTTGATGGCGGTTGGCAGGGATTTAGGCCACTTAAGTGCCGATATGGTTTCCCTGGTTGCCGCTGTGGGAATCGTAACGATGACCCTTTCTTCCTACTTAATACTTTATGGGGAAAAGATTTACCGTTTTGTTAAAAAACCTTTTTCTATGGTTTTTCCGGAAAAGGGGAGCGATCCTTATGTAATTAACAAAGAATTTTTGGAGGACCATACTATCCTTGTCGGGGCGGAGCAGATGGGATGGGACATATTGGAACTTTTAAAGAAAAAGTACAAAGACAGGAATAATATTCTGGTTGTGGATTTTAATCCGGAAATTACAAAGACAGTTGCGGCGAGCGGCTTTAATGCGGTTTTTGGCGATATAGGAGACCCGGAAGTTTTGGAAGAGCTGGAATTTCCTAAAGCCCGCCTTATTATCATTACCGATCCGGATGTTGTTGATAACGAGCATTTAATCCGCTTTGCCAGGAAGAAAAATTTCCGCGGAACAATAATTGCAACTGCTTACTGGCTGCATGATGCAATCAAACTTTACGAAATGGGAGCCGATTACGTGGTTGTCCCGGAGGATGTAGGCGGAAGGCATATTGCCGAGGTACTCGATTCCAATTGGGAAAATCTGGAAAAAATTAAAAAGGCAAAAAGCAAAAATTTCGAGAGACTGTTTTCAAGGAAAATTTTCTAAACCTCGTGCTTGTTTAGCTTCATTAATTGCTGTTAAAATTGAATAGAGGTAGTTGGTTAGTTCTTCGTTCGTTTTCCAACAGAGGGAAGTTTAGGCAGTATGTTTGTTTTTCTATCTTGCGATGACAGATTATTACAGAAGACGCGGTCAGAAGTGGCGCAGGGAAAAAGCGGAAAAACAGGGTAAAAGTTTGTTTGCCCTGATTATTGTAGTAATTTTGATTTTTGCTTCCGTTAACGGGTTGTTAAAATCAATTTCCTTTAAAAGGAGTGTTGAGAATTCCAAATGGGATGGAAAAGTCCCTTTTGTTACGGCGCTGGGGAGTTTTCCTGCATCACTTTTTATTTATAACCCCGATACCAAAAACATTATATTTCTTAAATTTCCTGACGATCTTTATTTTGCAAGCGGTGTAGAGGAGAAACCACTGGAAAGGTTGGGGGATGTCGCCAGGACGCGCGACGGGAACAAATTTTCCGAAGTTTTATCTTTAAACACCGGAGTAAAAATAGAAAATTACCTATTTCCAAAAGATGAATTAAAAGTTGATGAATCGGGGACACAGAAGTTTTTTAAGGACTTCGCATCAATTACGAATCCAATTTCAATACTTGTAGGCGGGTCATTTAAGGGCTCGGATAATAATGTTGAACGATATGATGCACTTAGATTGTGGTGGCAAGTTAAAGGTTTACGTTTAAATCAGATTAAAATAGCGGATTTTGGGGATATCAGCGAAGAAGTTGTAGTTGACAAAGAGTCCAAAGTTTCCGGTGTTGATACAGAAACTTTGCAGTACAAAATGCGGGAAATCTTACAAAGCAGGATTATTAGGGAGTCGGGGTTTTCCGTAAAAATAATTAATGCTTCCGGTAGTAATGATGCCGGGAAACTCGCTGTAAATTTTGTATCAAGTTCCGGCCTGGAGGTAATTTCTGAGGATAGGGCTGAGGATGCGGAAGAGAAAACCAAAATAATTTCTTACGATAAATCGGGACTTGTCCCAAAATATTTGGCTAGAATGTTTGGGTGTGATATAGTTACGGCGCAAAAAAGCACCCAGGAAGAAGGGAAAGAAAAGGAAATCACATTATTTCTGGGGCATGATTTTGCAAACTCTTACTTCAAATGATTTTTATTCTACTTGGGATATTAATTTTAATAGCAGCTTTTGCGATAGCCCTTGTATCTTTAATTAGGGAACAAAAAAGTGCGGAAAATGTCATTAATCATGTTTATAAAAAACCTGATGAGCCTGAGGAAATAACAGCAAAGGAGAAAGAAGCAGTGGGGGAACCAACCGTTTCTTTGGAAAAAGCGGTCCAGCCGGCAGAAAGGAAGCCTTTTCCCTGGGAAATGACAGAAGGAGGAAATAACAAGCCTGTTACGGGAAGACCCGAAAGTGAAACGGTAAGCCCCGATTCAAATTTTGAATTTGGGGGATCGGTTGAAAGCAGGAAAGAACAATCCGGAGAAGAGACTGAATTTGATACCAGGGAGCCGAGTTATAATCCGTCACTGCCTTCGGGTGGAGTTGTCGAAATATCAATGAAGGACATGATTGAGAGTTCCAAAAACTCCGAAGGTTCTTAAAAAAGAGAGTAGTCTTTATCGTCCGAAAATGCGCTTTGGTACTGAAAAGAAGGCTGGGTAGCAAATTTAGGTGATTTATAGGATTCCCTAATAAAGACTGTGAGACTTTTGGCCGCAGCGCTTTTAACGAATACTTCATATTGGTTACCTCCTGCTATAAAAGCGATGAGCCTGTGGGCAAGATCGTCGGGAAGTGCCCCCAGATACACATTGTCACGGGTAGTTACTGTCACACTGTGAGTTTTGGCATTCAGCGAAAGCTGATCGCCGCAATTTAGGGTGGACAGGACGGCTGGAGGGGCTAAATTCAGAAGATTCAGCATTTTTGTTTTTCCCGGTTCGAACAGAAACATTGTTGTAAGGTTGGCGTTTGCAGGTATATTAAAACCGGTTTTTAAACTACCGTTCGATTTTTCGTATCTATCTAGGTTTTTTCTGGCAATAATGTTATATGGGTCAAGGACCAAAACCTTGTTATATATTTTCTTAGCTTCGGCAAAATTACCTAGGCAGGTATAAGCGCGTGCCAGCCTGTTTAAGGCTTCTGTATTTTCGTCCGCAAATTTAAGAATTTTTTGGTTGATTTTAATGGCCTCTTCCCAATTTAGAGAAGTTGCGGCGGTGATTGCTAGTTGGGTGAGAAACTCGATGTCTTGGGTTTTTTGCCAGGAATCCGCGTCCATTTAATTATGAAATTCAGATTAGATGATTTATCGCTTGAGCGTCAATAGGTGAAAAATACGCGACAATTTTCCTAAAAAAGGATACATATGTTGTTCAAGGTGTTTTATTTAATTTGTTTTTTTGATACTTGAGTATTAAGACTGAATCCCGAGCGGGGAAGACAGGATTATATTGCGGAAGCGCTTACTAGCTGGGATCAAAAAGACGAGAGGCTGGCATGTGGAGCATTTAGGAGCGGCCTTGAGTTTCATCCATCTTTGATTTTAAGCTATACAACTCCTATTTGGTGTTGAGTGAAGGCTTCCAGCACGGAAAACGTCCTTACAAATAATTTTCTTCGCCTTAGGGGTTTAACCTCTATGAAGTCGACCCCTACATTGAAATTATGGTTTTTTAATTTTAAAATTGCTCAGAGTATGTCTGGACATTCGAAGTGGAGTACCATTAAGCGGCAAAAGGGTGTTGCGGATGCCAAGCGAGGGCGGGAATTTACTAAGCTTGGTATGGCGATCGCAATTGCAGTTCGTGAAGGTGGCGGGAGCGGTGACCCTGCTTCGAATTTTAAATTAAGGCTGACAATAGACCAGGCAAGAGCCGCCAATATGCCTAAGGAAAATATTTCCCGGGCAATTGACAGGGGTTTAGGTAAGGGCGGCAACGGGGGGCAATTAGAAACGGTTGATTACGAAGGATACGGACCGGGTAAAGTCGCGATAATTGTTGAAACGGTTACTGATAACAAAAACAGGACACTTTCGGATGTTCGGAGTGTGGTGGAAAAGAGCGGAGGGTCGTTTGCATCCAGCGGAGCAGTTTCGTGGATGTTTAGCGATTGCGGACTAATTGGTGTTGCCAAAGATGGAAAAAGTTTTGACGAGATTTTTGAAACTTCGGTTGAAGCGGGTGCGGAAGATGTGGAAGATGCGGGGGGTTCTGTGGAAGTCTATACAAAACCGGCGGACCTTGACCGTGTTAAAAAAACTTTAGAAGAAAAAGGTTTGAAAGTTTTAAGTGCGGAACTTTATAAAAAACCGACGACTACTGTAGAAATTGGTGATGCAGATATTGCCAAGAAAGTTTTGTCTTTGATTGAAAAGCTTGAGGAAGTTGACGACGTTTCCAAAGTCTATGCAAATTTTGAGATTCCGGATGAGTTATTAAAAATTGCTTAATCTTCTCCCACGATAAAATTACCATCCTAAACCGTTTTCCCCCCCCCTGAAATCTGCTTGTTGTTCAAACATCCATCGTTTATAGCTTTCCGGCCTTAGGGCTTCCGGAGGCATCTCTTCTGCTGTTTGGCCATTTTGCGGGGCGAATATTAAATCGTTGGAGGGGTCGGGTCTTTCAGGCATGATGAAATTGTACTTACGAAGAGCCCTCCCATGCAAGGGTGGGGGTTTGATTTGCTTTTGTCTGTTGATCTAGTAGTCGTTCTAATTCCCTTAATTTAGCGAAAGGCGTAGATCTATATGCTTCAGTCCCGTCAGGAAATCGTACAAGTTGAGTATTTAAATTGACCTGTTCGAGGACTACAACTGGCGATTGATATTTAGGTATTTCAATTCCTTTACTTGAATCTCCGTTTTGCCCGTCGCAGCTTCCGATTTCCGTTCTCATGTGTAAATGTTACGGTATCTGGAGGGTCTAAGCTTGACTCTTTTCATATTTATTCCTGACAAAATTTGGACTTTTTGGCTCCAGTAAAAAGACTTTTGGTATTATTAGCTTGGTTGTGAAGAGCTTTGTAATTGAAACAAAATATCCCTTATCGTTTAGGTCGGAAGATGCCATTAAGCTCGGTGAGCATTTGCGCCTGAGACATTCGGTAGAAATTGTTGGGGTAAAAAGGGTTGGTATTTCGGATTTTCTGCGTTTTTTTCTGAACCGGCCCGGTGTCGTTCAAAAGTATATAGATAAGAGGAAGTTTCATCTATTTGTTGCAATTGACCTTAATGATTTAGTGGAACTGGAAATCTATCCGTTTTGGATTTTGACTCTTAAGAGGATAAATGATGCAGTCGAAAATTTCGATGTTGACGCTAAACTTAAAAAAGAAATTACGAACCTGTTTCTTTCCAGTATCCAATCAAGCGATCTTTTTCTGACTATTGAAAATACGAGACTTGCCTTAAAAAAAATAATTGCGGCGGATATTTTTCCGACGATATTTTTCATCCGTTTTGACAGAATCATAGGAGAGGTCGGGCAGGAGTTTTTTGCTAATCTGGAAAGTTTGATCGATGCTTCGAACCATCATCTTTCGTTTGTCTTTACGAGTTTTAGAAAAATTGATGACATAAAAGAGGAGCGCCTGCCAAGAAATTTCCTGCATGTTTTTTCGAATATTCTTTATATTAAGTGTGCAGATTATTCGGATTCAAAAATTATTTTTGGTACCTTAAAAAAAAGATACGGGTTCAAGGTAAGTGGTTCTTTTGAGAAAAAGATTATTGAGCTTTCAGGCGGCCATGTCCAGTATTTGCATTTACTGCTTTTGATATTAGTTCAAAGAAATATCCACAACGTTGACGAAATTTTGGATTTGGCGTCGGTCGATGAGCGGATCAACCTTCAGTCTGAAGAAATCTGGGAAAGCTTGACGGTTGACGAAAAAAGTTTGGTAATGAAGGTGTTTGGGGCGGATGTACTTAACCGGGAAGATTTGGCGAAAGGAAGATATGCGGTTGAGGCCGGAATAATTAAGGTAAAGGGTGCTATTGCCCAAAGAGGGTTTGGGTTGAGGAAGAAAGTGAAATCAGCCGAGAGGGAAGCTTTCGAAATATTCAGCCCGCTTTTTACAAAATATGTTGCCGGGCAGATTGCAAAAGGTAAAAATGGTGAAGAAGCTGTCGATTTTACAAAAAAGGAAAACGCGCTTTTCAACCTTTTACTAGTAAATGTTGATAATGTTTGCGAAAGGGAAAAGATAATAGAAAACGTATGGCCGGAAGAAGAAGAAATGGGCGTAAGTGATTGGACAGTGGACAGGCTTGTTGCGCGCTTGAGGGAGAAGCTAAAAAGGCAAAATAGCAAATACCAGATTATTACGGTAAAAACCCGAGGGTTTAAGCTTCAGAATAATTGAATAGTACCTTATAGTACTATATAATCCGAGGCTATGGAAAGAGAAGTCGGGGCTGACGCGCCTTATCCTTATGCAAAGCCCAAAACATTTCAGTTTCTAAAAGCTGCTATAGCGGAGGGTGCGCATTTAGAAACCCCTAAATATATTGGTGACAAGGGGTGGGCGAAAACGAGAAACATTGCGGGAATTTATTTTTCGACGGAATTGACTTTTGAAGAAATAGGCGAAATGTATGGGTATACAGGAAAATACAAACGTGCGGGTCCGCGTTATCAGGTTAACAAGTTCCTTGATCTTATTTGGGAAAATTCTACCCCATTGTTGCGAGCTCTGGTTCCAAGATGGGAACTTAGCTCCAGGAAGCCTTCTACTTCCGGGGCAGGAAAAGAAATATGGAAGGAATTGGAGCTATTAGATCCTGTAAAAATCAGAGAAATTATGAATAAGATTAGAAGGCGAGACTTTTAAGACCGGTAAAACTCGGTTAAAATAAACCAATGGCAAAATACAGCGCAATTGACCCGAAAACCACTTATGTTGATCAAGTAGCAGAAATAGGCGAGGGGACAACTATTTATCCAAACACGACAATTTTAGGGAAAACCGTAATCGGAAAAAACTGCGAAATTGGGCCGAATTCGGTTATCCAGGATTCGAAAATTGCGGACGGTTGCGTAGTCTTTTTTTCAGTTGTTAAGGATTCGGAAATGGGCGAAGGGAGCGATATCGGGCCCTTTTCCCATTTGCGTGAAGGAGTATCTGTTGGCAAAAAAGTTCATATAGGAAATTACGCTGAAATGAAAAAGACAATTATCGGAGATGGGACTTTGGTTGGGCACGTTTCTTATCTTGGAGATTGTGAAGTCGGTAGAAATGTGAATATCGGGGCGGGAGTCGTTTCCGCAAACTGGGACGGTAAAAATAAAAACAAAACGGTTATTGAAGATAATTCTTTTATCGGTTCGAATGCGGTTTTGGTAGCGCCGGTAAAAGTAGGGCGGGGAGCAAAAGTCGGGGCAGGTGCGGTTGTTCTTGCGAATGTAGACGAAAAAACTTTGGTTGCCGGAGTGCCGGCAAGCTTTAAAAAGAAAATTTGAAACATGGAAATTCTCTACCCTTTGGGAGAGTTCAGGGCAAGCAAGGTCGAATAATATTTAGTATTCGGGCGAAGTCGAGAACATAAAAAATAATTTATTGAATGAAGCTTTACGAATTTGAAGGGCACCGCATTTTGGCAAGAGCCGGAATCGAGAGTCCTTTTTTTATAGTGTGCGAAAACTTAGATGAAGTAGAACAGGCCAGAAAACGGCTTAGCTTCCCAATTGTCTGCAAAGTTCAGGTTTTATCCGGAAAACGTGGAAAAGGCGGCGGAATAAAAGTTGTTTTTTCCGAAAAAGCTTTAACAGGTTTTTGCCGCGAAATGTTCGGGAAGAATTTCGCGGATGAGGAGGTAAGGTTTATATCGCTTTCTCAGAAGATTGATATAAAGAGCGAATCATATATTTCGATTACTTATGATACTTCCCTAAAAACGCCTTTTCTGATGTACTCTAGCGCGGGCGGAATGGACGTAGAAGAAATCCAGAAAAATAACCCCGATGCCATTTTGCGAGTCGAAATTGACCCTTTTTGTGGCCCCCGCGAAAAAGATTTAAAAAAACTGGGAAGCGAAAAGTTAGTTGATTTTGCATTGAGACTTTGGGATGCATTTGTTGCTTCCGATGCAAGGTTGGTTGAAGTAAATCCGCTTGTTTGTGATAACGGCGGTAGGTTAGTTGCAGTTGATGCAAAAGTAATTCTTGATGATTCGGGCCTGGTCCGGCACCGCGATTTGGATGTTTTACCAAAAGGGGCGGCAAGTGCAATACCGACTCAAAGGGAAATAGAAGCGAAGAAAATTGATGAAGAGGACTACAGAGGCAGCGCGGGGTCAACATTTATTGAATTTGATGGTGATATTGCGGTTTTGGCAAGCGGCGGTGGAGCAAGCTTGCTGGTCATGGATGCACTTTTTGCTCATGGGGGTGCACCGGCAAATTATACGGAATATTCCGGAAATCCGCCGGGGGAAAAAGTAGAGAAACTGACCAAAATTACACTTTCGCGTAAAGGATTATCCGGTTGTTTGGTTGCGGGAGCAGTTGCTAATTTTACGGATATTTACGAAACGCTCTCCGGGTTTAGCGACGGTTTAAAAAATGTTAAACCAAAAGCGGTTTATCCAATAGTTGTCAGGCGCGGAGGGCCAAAACAGAAGGAGGCGTATGAAATGCTGGAAAAACTTGCTAGGCGCGAGGGCTTTGATATTCACCTGTTTGGACCGGAAATACCGATATCCGTGGCGGCGAAAAAAATGGTGGAACTGTCAGAGTCTTATAAAAAGGGAATTAAGAATGAAGCAAACTAAGGAGAATAAAAGATTCGGATGACCGTTCACTTTAATGATTTAGATCAATGGAGTGAAGGATAGTCCGGGTTTTAAATGAATTTTTATTTTTTATTTTTTAACTTTTAATTTACTAATATGGCAATACTTGTAAATCGGGAAACAAAAATATTAATCCAGGGGATTACCGGAAGGTCAGGGATTCAGGTAGCCAAGGAACTAATTTCTTACGGAAGCAAGGTTGTTGGCGGTGTAACACCCGGTAAAGGAGGCCAGGAAGTAGAAGGGTTACCAGTTTTTAGTTCGGTAGGCGAAGCAATAGACGCTTTGGGTAAGATTGATGTTTCGATGGTTTATGTCCCGCCTCTTGCGGCCAAAGATGCTGCCCTGGAAGCAATTGATGCAAAAGTACCTTTAGTCGAAATATTTGTCGAAAAAATGCCGATTCTTGATGTTTCGCAGGTTTTGTTTTTTGCCAAGAAACACGGAGTAAGGGTTTTGGGGCCGGCATCTGTTGGGGCTATTTCACCCGGGGAGGCGAAGATAGGGTCAATCGGCGGACCCAATCCAGATAAGGTTTTTACCAAGGGGCCGGTCGGGGTTATTTCAAAGAGCGGCGGAATGACGAGTGAGCTTTCAATGCTTATTTCCAATTGCGGTTACGGACAGTCGACAGCTGTGGGCATTGGGGGAGATTTACTTATCGGAACAAGCTTTTTAGACTTACTTCTTGATTTTGATGAAGACAAACAAACAAAAGCGGTTGTTGCCTTCGGTGAAGTAGGGGGCAGGGCAGAAATAGAAGCGGCAAATTTGGTCAAAGAAGGGAAGTTTACTAAACCATTTATTGTTTTTATTGCAGGGAGGTTTGCGGAAAGTCTGCCAAAGGATACAAGTTTAGGACATGCGGGGGCAATTGTCGGGCTGGACTTTTCGATGGATGAAAAAATAAAAATATTGAGAGATTCCGGTGTTATTGTTATCGAGAATTTTGAAGAAATACCTTCAGCATTAAAAAAAGTTTTGTAAAAAATATGACAGACAGAGATAATGGCGTCGGCGTTCTCGAGGAAGAAACACGCTTTGTGGTGTATGGAGTGCTTTTAAAAAATGCATCTAACTTAACGGATGCCATAAGGAGACGTTTGGGGTTTTGTGAGGACGATACTTACATCGAGATTCATGTCCCGGATGTTGTGCAGAGCGATGGCCAAAAACTTGTTCTGGCGGCCTTTGTAGACGGATTCAAGAAATTGGCTAAATTTTTGGATGAACATGGTATTCAACCGAAAGCCCTGGTTGGAATTACCCATGGAGGGGTAGCGGTTTGGGCAGGCAGGTATCTGAATTTTGTTCTGACGAAAGATATTGAAGAGTCGGAATTAGATGAGATTACTCTTCGAAGAATTAATGAAGGTTTCGCCAAAACCGATAGGGCGGCAAGAGGTAAAGAGCGCGGCCCCATTTATCTTTGTTCACAAACTTTTGAATCCTTTATGCAGAAATTCGGTAGTCGAACATCTGCTGCTGCGCACGCAGAGGCCACAGCTTAAATTGTCCGCAAGCTTCGGTTAAATTTATATTTGCCTGCGAAACATTACTGAGCGGTAACTTATCGAGTCTGACTTGAGACTGCGGATCTAATAACTTTAAGAGTGCTACCGAGACTTTTAGGCCTCGGAAGTTTATAATTTAGCTATACATGGCTAAGCCATACCGGACTGCAATCACTTCCCACGAAAAAGGACGAATTTACGTTTACGGTTATGACCTTATAAATTTGGCAGGGAAATCTTCGTTTGCAAGAACTATTTATCTTATCTTAAAAGGCCAAATGCCGGATAAAAACAGTGAGGCGATGCTTGATACGATGCTCACGATGGCAATTGATCACGGAGTGGAGCCTTCAAGCGTAGTCGCTGCCAGAAATATTTATTCTGCAGGAAACCCCTTAAACACTGCTGTTGCCGGCGGGGTGATGGCACTAGGCGAATTTCACGGCGGGGCAATTGAGGCGGCAATGGAGAATTTTAAAAAGTACCAACCTTTGGGTTTTGACGAGATGAATTCTGATTTTACAAAAAGCGGCAGGCGAATCCACGGTTTTGGCCACAGGTTTTATACGACAGATCCAAGAACGGAAAAACTTGTTTCAATTGCGAAAGAACTGGGATTTTTTGGAAAATATGTAAAGTTTGCTTTGGAGTGTGAGGAAAAACTTTCTATTGGGGGTAAGAAATTGCCTTTAAATATCGACGGAATTTTTGCGGCTTTACTTTGCGAGATGGGATTTAACTCAAAGGCAGGCAACGGGTTTTTTATTATTGCAAGAGTTCCGGGTATTGTCGCGCATGTAGTGGAAGAATCCCTGCGGGAAAAACCTGTCAGAAGACTTAGGGAAGAAGATGTGGAATATGACGGCCCCAGACCTAGAGAGGATAGTAAAAAGTGATTATTTTTGGTGTTGATCCGGGGACGGCAACAACAGGCTATGGGATAATAAGAACCTCTGGTGATAATGGTGAAACAAAATTAGAATTGTTGGGATATGATTGCATTTCGACTCCAAAAGAGCAGGAAATGCCTATGAGGTTATATAGTATACAAAGAGAACTTTCTGGACTATTAAAACAGCATAAACCTGATTGTATTATAGTTGAGCAACTGTTTTTTGGTATTAATTCGAGAACTGCAATGACTGTCGGTCAGGCAAGAGGAGTAGTACTTTCAACGGCTGCTTCTTATAGGATACCAGTTTTTGAATACCAAGGGTTGCATGTAAAACTTACTTTGACGGGGAGCGGAAAAGCGGATAAAAAACAAATTCAAAAATGGGTGATGAAGTATTTGGGAAAAAGAAAATTAGCCAAACCTTCAAAAGGGTATATTGATGACGCCGCAGATGCGTTGGCAGTTGCTATCTGCCATTTAATAAAACAGGGACACATGAAGCAAATAAAGGCAAAAGCATAAGTTCAATTAAAAGGTGTAGGGAAGTGACGAGATTACATTCTCCTTTAAAGTTTTTCGGGAAAATAAGTTCTTATCAGATCACGAAAAGGCAAAGGTTTATTTTGATGGCTTTGTTCTTAACTGTAGTTTTGATAACTACACAGACAGTAGAAATTAGCCTGAGATATCAGGTTATGGTTTTTTTGGGGGCTTCGACTATGTTTCTTTCAATATTCGCATTATGGGGAGAGCTTTCGGGAATAAAATATTTTCTTTTGCTGTTTTTGCCGGTTTACTTTGTCATGGGCTCAACATTGTTTTATTTCCTCTTACCTGTCAGGTGGCTTACCAGGCTTCCTTTTGCGCTCGTTTTCGGTATTTCGGTTTATCTTCTGATGCTGACCTCGAATATATATAATGTAGCCGCGATTAGAACAATAGGGCTTCTGAGGGCAGCGCACGCAGTTGGGTTACTCTTTTCACTGGTTTCTATTTTCTTTCTTGCAAACGTGCTTTTTTCATTCCATTTACCGTTTTATTTAACTGTACCGATATTAGTGGTGCTCACATTTCCGCTGTATCTAGTGGGTTTGTGGTCATTTGAGCTTGCGGAATATGTTTCGCAAAGGGTTTTACTTTATGCCGGAATATTTTCACTTTTGACCGCACAAATAGTCTTGGTTTTGTCTTTCTGGCCGATTATGCCCATAAACAGGGCATTGGTGGTTTCGACGATTATGTATGTACTTTTAGGGCTTTCACAGTTTGAATTCGCAGAAAAACTGAAAAGAAGAATAGTTTATGAGCATGTAATTGTTGCTTCAATCGTGGCTGTAATTGTATTTATAACCACGCGCTGGGGCGGATAAGGAAGCCTATAGTACAATTTGTGGGAAGAGGGTTTTTAGCTTTAAATTTTAATTTTCTAGCCTCGGTTTTTTCTGAATATAATAAAAAACCTTATAAAATATTATCGGGGGAAAAGACGGAGTAGAGGGGTAGTGATATCGTGGCTAAATGATATAGTTAGATATATTGTGAAAAAGAGTAATAGAGAAGCGTGAAAATATATTACGGGCCGTTAAATATCTAATATAAATGACAAGTTCATGCAGATATTGTTGTATGAATGCATATAAATAGAGAACTATAAGCCCTACACTACGTATTTTGGTGCCCTTAAATAAAAACTATCAGGCAAATACTATAAGTGCTAATTAGTCTATAAAGGGACGATCCTTGTTTTAGCCGGGGAGGACCCTTTTTAAGGGAGTAATGCTGTTTATTAATGTTCTAATTACTAATTTCCATTTACTAATTTGTCTGGCTCTACTCTGTTAAAGGGGCCTTAATATGATAATATCTATAACGTCGCACAATAATACTTTTGCGACGTTAGTCAGGCGTAGGATGGGGAGAGTAGCTTAAGTAATTTCGAATTTCAAATTTCAAATTTCTAATGCTTTGTTTTTTATTTTTGCACCTTTTCGCTTTTTCTTCTTTTTTGTTCAACTTGTATATTTTGATCCATTTCTCCCCTATTTGTCCCTATATGTAATTTTTTGGATCTATTTGTTGCTGATTTCACATATTCACACAGTAAAATAGACCAGGATACCTTAAAAACGGCCTTTAGACGCGCTATTATGGCCTCGCGGCCTTGCCCAGCACAGCTCTTTTTGAGATTGTACTGGGCTTGCTTTAGCCTCGAAAAGTGGCTAAAATTTAAGTTTACAGCTATGGATATTGTCGAAATAGAAAAACAGCTTTCAAAATTCATTTATGAACTGGAAAATGAAGACCGCTTGGTGCGGGTTGGATTAAAAGATAAACTTGAAAGTTCCAAAATTTATAAGAAATACAAAAAACTTTTTAATAAAGAAATTTTGGCCGAAATTTGGGATAAAATTAAAAAAGCCAAGGGTGAAAATAAGGAAATACTTGAGAGAACATATTTTGCGATTGCATCAAGCGTTATTGGCTTTGAGACTTCCGAGCGTGAAGATAGGATAAAAACGTACTTTGCCAGCGCGAAAGTAAAAGTAGGAAACGAAATCGTACATTATTTTGAACTTGGTCCAAAGATTTCCAAGGAGCCGATTTTCGTAAAGCGAGAGGAATACGATAAGGTTGCGACAGGTGTCGTTGAGAAGATTAATTCAAGAGAAAAGGAACTGTTACTTGCCGAAATTGCCCTTCTTAAGAAACTGGGCTTTTCCGGATATATTGATTATTTTTCTGTTGCAAAAAAATTTGATTACGGTAATTTTTACAAAATTGTTACCAAACTTATTAGGGCAACCGATAAGATTTGGTATACGACTATAGGCCAAGTAAGTGAAGAGGTTTTTTTACGACCGTTTAATAAAATCCTTTCCTGTCATATGTCATATCTTAGGTCGCTTTCGATGTTTGACAGTTTTTATCCAAGTGCGAAAGTTGTTTCGACTTTTGCGGATAACTGTAAAGCGCTGGGGCTTTCCGATCTCTTAAATCAAATAAAGATTGATGAAGCTGACAGGCCGAAGAAAAACCCGAGGGCTGTATGCTACTGGCCCGATCCGCCCAAAGAAGTCCATCTTGTTATTAAGCCGATCGGCGGCGAACAGGACTTTGAAGCAATGCTCCATGAAGGAGGGCATGCTCTGCATGGCGCTTCCGTTTCCCCTTCCCTGCCCTTTGCGTTTAGGGTCCTTTCCAGGTCGAATGCCCTAACAGAAGCATACGCGTTTGTTTTGGAAGATTTAGTCTTTAACCCCCACTGGCTTACCAAGTATATGAATGTTTCTGCCCACAGCGGGGCAAAAATCCAAAAACAGGCTTATTTTGTGAATTTAATGATGCTAAGGCGATATCTGGCGAAATATACCTACGAATATGAACTATTTTCTTCTAAAGTTTTTAGCAGCGGATCAAAACTTTACAAAAATAATATGGATAGGATAACAGGATTTGTACATAAAGAAATTAACTGGCTCGCGGATATGGACGGCGGCTTTTACAGCGCGGAATACCTGCGTGCTTGGCTTGGGGCTGCGCAAATAAAACATTATTTGGAAAAGAAATTCGGGGTGAAGTGGTTTTTGGAAGCACGCGCCGGTCAGTTTTTGCGGGAATTATATGAAGACGGAGTTAAATATGAACTTGAAGAAGTTGTTTCGAAGTTAGGTTATAAACCTTTTGATGTCAGTTACCTTCTGGATTCGTATAAAAAGGTTCTAGTTTAGAGCGGTCAATTTCAACTTTCGTTATTTCTCCGCTTTTTCCAGGAGTGACTGTTGCAGCAGGTTCTTCTTTGCGTATATCGTCATGGCTGACATATATTTTAATCGGAACTCGTTGTGTGTAGTAAAAACTTTCGATGAAAGACGGAAGCTGGCTTGCGATCAACTCAAGCCGATTTGCCGGATCTTTTTCTTGGTCTAAGCCTACTACCCCAAAAGAATCCCGATGGTTTCCCGGATCAGGCAGGGTTTCTCCCTGTTGAAGACCTAATGGTCTTGCAAAAAATGGACAAGGGCCGCCTTGCGGGGGCTTGATGCTTATACGTGGATGCCGGATATCTAAAATTAAAAGGGCAATTTTCCCTTTTCCAAATGCAGCTCTAAGTATCTTCCGTCTGCTAAGGTCGAATTCTGTCCAGGCTGATTCTTCCTTGAGTTCTTCGTCAATTATTGATGTACCGCTTTTGTTAAGTTCCATAGGTATATTTTACCAAAATAATCAACATATTACTATGGGTTGTAAACTAGGAGATGAGTCCTTCGACTTACTCAGGATATCAAGGTGCCAACTTTTTCTCCGTTTGTCGCTTTTTTGATGTTGTCTTCTTTATGAAGGTCAAAAACTAAAATCGGAATAGCGTGGTCCATACAAAGAGAAAGCGCGCTGTTGTCCATAATACCTATATCATTCTCGGTGATAGCTTCTTTAAAGCTTAACTCTTCGAATTTTTTTGCGTCCTTATGTTTAAGCGGATCTTTGTCGTAAACGCCGTCTACTTTAGTCCCTTTAAGAATAATTTCCGCTTTAATTTCCAGGGCCCTTAAGGCTGCAGCGGTATCGGTGGTGAAGTAAGGATTTCCGCTTCCGGCTGCAAATATGACCACTCTCCCCTTTTCCATATGCCTAATTGCCCGTCTGCGGATATAGGGTTCGGCGACGTCTTTTATATCAATTGCGGAAAGGACCCTTGCAGGCTGGCCTTCTTTTTCAAATGCGGCCTGCAGTGCAAGAGCATTCATGATTGTCGCCAGCATGCCGATGTAATCGCCGACGGTTCGCTCAAGGCCATGCTCTGCGGCCCTATCCCCCCTGAATATGTTTCCCCCACCTACAACAATGCCGATTTGAGTGTCTCCCTGTTTTGCTTTGATTATTTCCTTTGCCAGCCAAAAGGTAAATTGGGGGTCAATTCCGTATTCACGTTTTCCAAGAAATGTTTCTCCGGAGAGCTTAAGAAGAACGCGCTTATATTTTGGCATTTAGTTTATTTTAGCAATGAGATATAGAGTTTACAATTCACCCATAGACACTTAAATGATTACCATAGTCCTATTTCTGCTTTAGCGCCCTCAATTCCTGCTTTCGCTAGTTTAGCGAATAGTTTATGAACCTTCTGGTCATCTAGGGCAGCGATTGTGTTTGAGATTTCAATTGTAGAGAATAAAGAAGCTTCTCCATTCCTACTTCTCTCTTCCATAAAAATGTCATAAAGAACTACCCTTGCCAGTTCCGTATCTGTGACAATTTTTCCATCATAGTATTTTCTAATTAATATATCTGGTAGTGGTAAGGGTTGGTTTTCATCATCATATTGAACGACTATCGATACATTATCTTCATTTTGGTATTTTTCAATTGTAGCTTGAGAAATTTCAGGATGGGAAGAACCAAATCTAACTAAAATTCTATTTTCTTGGCTTTGGTTTTTTGCTTTTTCAACTAATTCAACCACTTGGTCGATGAAGCGTTTGTTGCGTTGTTTTGCGTCGAAGGCAATTCTTGTAAGCGTTGTCCCCATTCTCTTAGCGGCCTTCTTATAATTACCTCGGAGCGCATATTCAAGCGCTTCCCTATGCGCTTTGCGCTTTTCTTTACCTATTTGGACTGAGCGGCGGCTTTCCTCAGCAGGAGCTGATTCAAATTGAATATTTATACTGTAACCTTCTCGCTCAAGTTTGTCTGCTAAATCCGCTTCTTGACATGTGTTGCCTGCACCCATTTTGCTTTTTATTTTGTCGAAATCTTCTTCTGAAAATCTTTCTACTTCTTCTATTCCCGGTTTTCTGCTCCACATGCTTCTTAAAATTACTGCTACTATCGCCTTCTTGTATGACCCCCAAAGGCTTCTTTCCTGATTAAAGTCCCAATCGTTTGGAAGTGGTTTCCCACTTTCCAATAAAAGATAATTTTTACTTTCTTTTTGAAAAAAAGTTCTAGATAATTCCTCAACTTTTATAAAAGTTTCTGGAATATGAAATCCATAAGAGAATAATATCTTTACTGAGGGTTGCGGCAGTGCCCCTTCCTGTTCTCCGTCAGTTATTATTCCTCGATCTTTAGCTTCAGTCATGGTCGGAAATTGTAACAAGTTTTTTATCAAATGTCAAACTATAGGTTATTAATACTATTGTTACTTTTGATCTTTGTTAAGATAAAAGCGGTAAATGCTTTATAGTGTTTAGTCGCAGAATTTTGGGATTGACTTTAGGAATTATTGATCTTGAAGTCGTAAGCGTCGTACAATAAAGTGAATGGTTAATGGTAAATAGTTAATAGTTTTTTGCTTTTCTATTTACAATTATCAATTTACTATTTACTTATATGTTCAATCTGCCTGACCTTGTTGAAGAATTTTTGGAATATTGTGAAATTGAAAAAAACCTTTCTCCTCTTACAATCCGCGACTACAGGCATTATTTAAACTTCTTTTGCGGCTGGTCGACGGCTAACTCTCCTATTTCTCGTCCGCAGGATATTACTGTCGAATTGATACGCAAATACAGAGTGTATTTAGCCCATTTCAATAGTCCGAACGGTAATTTACCCCTCAAGAAAGTTACCCAAAATTACTATGTTATAGCTTTGAGGTCGCTTCTAAAGTATTTAATAAGGAAGGATCTGCCGGTTATTTCCCCCGATAAAATCGAACTTCCCAAAACCGAATCGAGATCCCTTAAGTTTCTCGACCGCGATCAATTGGAGCGTTTACTAGGTCAGCCCGATATATCTGCCGATTCGGGATTGCGGGACAAGACGATCATGGAAATGCTGTTTTCAACGGGGCTTCGTGTTTCGGAACTTGTAAAGCTGAATATCGACCAAATAAATCTTCAGCGCAAGGAATTTGGTGTAATAGGAAAAGGCGGACGGGCCCGTGTTGTTTTTCTTTCGGACAGGGCCGCAATTTGGCTTGAGAAATATATTTTGCGGCGGGCTGATAATTTTAAACCCTTATTTATCCGGTACCGCGGAAACCAGGAACCGACGGAAAACAGCGAAAAACTAAGGCTGACTTCCAGGTCGGTTCAAAGATTAATGGAGAAATACGTCCGCAAAGCACGTTTACCTGTTAAAGCAACGCCGCACGTTTTAAGGCATTCGTTTGCAACCGATCTTTTGATGAATGGGGCTGACCTTCGGAGTGTTCAGGAGCTTTTAGGTCATAAGAACGTTTCTACAACCCAAATTTATACGCACGTAACTAATACCCAGCTAAAAAACGTGCATAAGTCTTTTCATAGCGGAAATAAGTAAATAATCTTCGCTTGGTGGTGCTTGTAGGCAGTTCGGGCGTACATCTGCTGAATCTCTGTTTTAGTAATAGTCCTATTGTAGACACGGACGTCGTCAATGAGGCCGTTAAAATAGCCTCCATGGCCACCACATATACTATCGGTGCCTATGGAAAAACATCCAGCAGGTTGTGATTTAATCTTTACAGGCATATCGGTTTCAGAAAAGATACTTCCATCTACATAGTATTTTATTTGTTTACTTGAAAGTGCGGTATTAACTGTTGCTAGTAAATGATGCCAGTTTCCCCTGCCTAGGTTATAAACGGAGGTACTATACCAAATATCATCTGCTCCACGAATAGCGACAAAAACGTTATTCTGATTCATTACTTCTCTGTCAAACCGATAAGCATGTCCTCTCCCTAAGACTGCACTCCAACTTTCCGAGGAATCTCCATCTATCCTAACCCAAGCCGAGAAGGTTATTGCATTAGTAATATCTAAACTCGCTCCATTCCCCGCATTCACGTAATCATTCACCCCATCAAAGCTTAACGCGCATTTCCCGTTTCCACTTCCCACTATATGGTAAGGAGTATCGTTGCAATTATAAGTTGCCCCGACAATAGTGCCATTGTTATTGCCATTTGCCGAACTGTCGCGGGCTTGCGAAGGATTACTGGAGTCATCGAAATCCCATTGACCAACTCCCTCAAATTGTGATGAGTAATCTACCTGTTTGGCAAATTGTAAAGCACCGGCAATTTTAGCCTGGGCCATTCTTTTTCCGGGATTTATGGCCACAACTACCGCTGCTGCAAGAACACCGAGAATCGCAATCACAATAAGAAGTTCAATTAATGTGAAGCTTTTAAGGCGAACATTAATAAGCAAAGCTTTTCGATGAAAAAGCTCTCTTTTTAGTGTGAAGCTTTTAGCCAAAATGTGGTTTTTGGCTTCTTGAGTTTTACTGCGGGGGGGGGCTTTTATGTGGGCAGGTTTCATCTAATTCAAGTTTGTTGGAGGGGGTAGGTTTTGTCAAATTTTTTGATCGCTGGGGAGAGGAGCAAATCCGGTGTCGTCTGCGGCAATTTTATGCTTGCTTTCCGGAAATAACTCATCAATTGGTGCAGAAGAATTACACCACTGTACCCAGACGTTGGCATTACCGTCAGAGTCAATTTCATGTATTGTTCCAAATAGCGCAAGTCCGGCTTCATTTTTATAGACGAAACTGCTGCCCGGCGTGAGTCCTAGTTCTTTTGATGTAGCCATATAAAATTGTGGCTGATTGTAAAGGAGGGTTTATCTAAAATCAAAATAAATTTTAATTCGTTATCAAGTTTAATAGTGTGTGACAAAGCTTAAACATAGGTAGCGAACCTGGTCCACCTTTCAGGTAGCGATTATACTACCTTTCTTCTCCTTTGCTATCAAAATTTCCCGACAGTTAGCAGAAAGCTGTTGGTACTTGGTAACCGCTATCGTCTTCTCCTCCTGAAATATGGTCGGGGCCCACGGATTGTAGGCCGTCCGGGCCACAAGCGCCACCTTCAAGTTCATTTTCATCAAGCAAATAAGGGTTTCCCCAAGGGTCCTTTGGCATATTCTTTTGAGTGATTTTTTGCCAGGAAGCATTCATTTGGTTGACACAAACATCATCTGTAGCCTTGGTTGGGGGCTGGCATGAACCTGCTGACCAGTAGTTGCCGGTTATTTGACCAAGCGGTCTTTGAGAAGCTACCCTTTCTGTATCAATTGCATTTCGCATCGAGCTGAAATCTGTCTGAATGATTGCAGCTTGTGCTTGCGAAACTCGCTTGTTCGGGTTAATTGCTACTAAAACCGCTGCTGCCAGAACACCGAGAATTGCGATGACGATTAAAAGCTCGATTAGAGTAAAAGATCGTTTTAAGTTGGCCTTGATAAGGCCGTGGGGGGGTTATGTGGGTAGGTTTCATCTAATTACAGTTTAGTATAAATCTTAAAATATGTGTAAGTGGTCTGAATACTATGCAGGTTGGCATAAATGCTGTCTTATAACAACGGCAAAAGAGTTGTGTTTATCTTCGGTGATCCGTTTCAGCACACTAATGAGGCTGGCGTTTGGATTCTGGAAACCGTTCATGTATAGATTCCAATGGTAAGGTCAAGGCTTGGGTACAAGTGTGCAGTTTGAGCGTTCCAATTGATGAACCGTTTCCGGGTGGCGAAACTGAATTTGCGGCAGGAGATAACGGTTTTTCAAGAATTCCAGAGCCGGAGGTGCATGAATAGTTTTCTCTACCCCAAATTTAAACCCATGTAATCAACGCCCGACTGAGAGATGCTTGACCAGAGCGAAGCCAAGTCTGATTTGGCAAAGTTGAAGGGTACATAAAGCTTTTCATAGCGGAAATAAATGACAAGACCCTTAGATTATTTTTAGTACAAAACAATAGGATTGATGTTAAGTTGTTTGACACAAAGAGGTTGGCCCTCCTCTTGTTCCATCCGAAGCGTATCTTAATTTATAGGCGGATCCCCAGTATCCCTGTAGATAAGGATCACTACCAGGATCTATCTCCAATGATATTTGAAGACAGAAGTCACTTGCATTGCTGTTCAAATAGTATATTAATTCGGGTCCTGTTGGCGGGTTTGGAAATGTATTTACAGGATCGACTGGAATCGTCTTTAAATCACCCGAATTTATCAAAGCAACAATCCATTGATTCCCTGCACGGCTATCTATCCAGCCTCCAGTAACAGGGTAGGTTACATTGATTGTATTGTAAGCAGTTAGGGCATTTCTTAAAACACCTGAATCGTGTCTCCTTATGGCGTCCCTTGCTTGTTTAGATCTTTTTGCAGGATTGATAGCAACCAAAACCGCAGCTGCCAGAACACCGAGAATTGCGATGACGATTAAAAGCTCGATTAGAGTAAAAGATCGTTTTAAGTTGGCCTTGATAAGATCGTGGGGGGGGGCTTTAGGGGGGCAGGTTTTCATCTAAATCTATTTTACTTTACCACTTTCTAAGTGGGCTGAATAATTAAAGAGGCAAATATGTTTCGACAACTCAAATCTACACGCGTGTCACCAACGCCCAACTCCGCGAGGTTCATAGATCTTTCCATTCGGGGAATAAGTAGCAAACAGCTGCGCTTGCTGAGCAAATTTTTGGCAATATACGGCAACATTTGGTAAGATTCGGCAACATTTGGTAATATGCTGGTATGAAGATCCCTCCTGCGTACACAGTTACCCCCCAAATGCTTGCGCTTATCGCTAAAATCGAATCCGAGCGGTTGCATATAGCCTCCCTTAATCTACCAAAATCGCTAAAGGGAAAAATTCAAAGGGTTAGTCTTTTGAAAAGCTCCCTATATTCGGCCCGGATTGAAGGAAATCCGCTTGAACTTGCCGATATTGAGGCAGGATATACAAAATCCCAAAAGAAACGAGAGGTATTCAATATCATAGGAGCAATAAAGTTTATAGATGGAGACGTAAGAAGAGGAGATATTAAAAAAGACCTCCTCTTGCAATTGCATGGGCGGGTTCTTAAAGATATAAGTCCGGAGGCAGGTAGTCTACGACATGAAGTAAGTGCGATTTTCAATCAGGCAGGTGTTGCCATATACATGCCGCCTGCGCCCTCGGCAATTTCTAAATTGCTAGATGGTTTATTATCATTCGTTAATTCGGATAGGGAAAAATTTCCCATAATTGCCGCATTTGTTGCCCACCTTGTTTTTGAAAAAATCCACCCTTTTTTAGACGGGAACGGAAGGGTAGGCAGGCTTCTTATCGCCGCGATTTTGAAAGCTCGAGGATGGGGTTTTACTTTTACAGTACCTTTCGAAGAGTATTTGGACAACCACAAAGATGATTATTATTTTTATCTGGACAAAGGTTTGGGGAATACCAATGATTATTTGCTTTTTATGCTCGAGGCTTTTTGGCAGCAGACTCAAGTAATAAAAGCGCAAATTGGCCAAGAACTGGAAAAGAACCAAAGAGTGTTTTTACCTCCAAGACAGGAAGAAATATACAACATAATTGGCGATCATAAAGTGGTTTCCTTCGATATGATAAGAAGAAGGTTTACCAAGGTTCCCGAAAGGACACTGCGCTGGGATTTAAAAAAACTTCTAGATCGTAAACTTATTGAAAAAAGCGGAGAGACAAGGGGCAGGTATTACAGGATAAAAATCAAATGAGCATTTCATAGTGGTAGTAATATTTACCATCCTTTTGAGGTGTCGGATGACCAGACAGCATAAGCCCAGGTAGTGCGGTTTATGTCGAAAAAGGGATTTTCTGAGGCAGGAGGATAATTTTCCGGTGTGCAGTGAGCCATAAGTTTGTAGTTTATTCCGTCAGATGAATACAAATACCCTGCATCACCAGTGGTGCAACCAGTAGGAAGCCATGCTCCTACCGTATGGCCGCGGGGGTCTTGCGGAAGTTTTTTAATTTCACCCGGCGCAAGGTTGGGAATATACCCGGTTGGTCCTTCATAGCCATATCCACCAAAGTTCGGTGCATCCCCAAACCAACATCCGGCACATCCGGTACTTGGGTAACTTCCGTGAACAACATTATAGGCTTCAAGGGCATTTTTTAGTTGACCCAGATCGTTTTTCCTTTGGGCGTCTCTGGCTTGCCCCATTCTTTTCCCCGGGTTAATTGCTACTAAAACCGCTGCTGCCAGAACACCGAGAATTGCGATGACGATTAAAAGCTCGATTAGGGTAAAAGATCGTTTTAAGTTGGCCTTGATAAGATCGTGGGGGGGGCTTTTATGTGGGCATGTTTCATCTGTTTTAAGATTAATACAAATCTTAAATTATATAAAGTTTACGTAGGTGGCCTGATGCTGAAGGTGCACAAAAACTTCCATAGCGGAAATAAATAGCGCAGAGTTTATGCCGATTCCGTCACTTCCGTAGTCAATATTAAAATCTTAATATTTTCTATATTTATCATGTTTTCCGATATCGATAAAAAGGGCTGTTTTCTCATCAATCCAGTAAAAAAAGATTCTGTTGGCCTTGTCAATTCTAATAGTCCAAATTTTTGTCCCGCTTAGCTTTTCCAAATTTAGACCTGGATGCTGTGGATTTCTGGCAAAAGTGGATATCGCTTTAATTGTTTTATTCAGAAGTTTTGAGTTATTTTTTAAAAATTTTTTTCGTTCGGAAAGATACTTCGGGGAATACTGTATCTTTATCATACCCTAACGATTTGCTTCTTTTCTCATTTCCTCAAAATCAGCTTCAAGCTCGCTAGTTGTAGAGATTGTTTTGGTCTTTCCAGCTTTATAGTCTTCTAAAGCTTTTTTTAAGACGGCTTCAATTTGAAATTTTTCTAACAGATCGAGGCCAATGATGGCTCCAAGAGGTTTATTGTTAGCCATGACAATAATAGGCTCTTTGGATTCATTTGCCCTTTGGAGAACTTTTTTATATTCCCTTTGAATTTGCCTCGCCGATATAGTGTTAAACATATATGTATAATATATCAGGTCTTGTATGTATGTCAAGAAGATGTCAGAACGACATATTTTTGACAAACTTCGTGACGCGCATAAAACGTTTCATAGTGGAATAAATAACAAAATAGTTATTAAGTTGTTTGACTGTGTCGGTAGGTTTCTAGGGAACTTTTTTGCCGTTGTAATACATATAAAGACCCCGAGTTTTTCCTGAGCCATCTGTTTCGGTGTATGGTATGGCTCCGCAGTAGTGCGCGATGTCGGTGTCATTTGAGTTTTCCAACCATGCGTAGATAATGTAACCCTGGCCGGGTTGAATAGGCATCCCACAAATACTATCCCATGCATCTCTAAAATTATAGCGGTAGTAATAGTTTGCGGAATCATAATTAGGGTCTTTGGGCATTTGTTTTAAGTCACCGGAAGAAATAAGTGCTGAGGAAATTACGTTTATGTCTTCTGCCCAGCAATTACTGGGTGAACAATAAGGATAAGAACCATGTACTGTGAAATAAGTTTCCAGAGCGGTTGCAATTTGGGCAATGTCGTTCTTTCTCTGCGCATCCCTTGCCTGCGACATTCGTTTCAGGGGATTAATTGCTACTAAAACCGCTGCTGCCAGAACACCGAGAATTGCGATGACGATTAAAAGCTCGATTAGGGTAAAAGATCGTTTTAAGTTGGCCTTGATAAGATCGTGGGGGGGGCTTTTATGTGGGCATGTTTCATCTGTTTTAAGATTAATACAAATCTTAAATTATATAAAGTTTACGTAGGTGGCCTGATGCTGAAGGTGCACAAAAACTTCCATAGTGGAAATAAATAAACTTGTAGGTTGTTAGTCGCTTTTTACAAAGTTAGAGATTGCCGATTTGAAGAAGTTGTTTAGCTATGGTTGGATATTTGGTCGAGGTAATAATTCCAGGGCAGAACTTTCAGGTCTTCGAGTTTTTTTGTCGTAATTGCAACAGTAAACAGTTCGGCTGTTTGGAGGTTGGTTAAAATAGGAATACCGAAGTCGATTGCCATCCTCCTTATCAGATAATCGTCATCAAATTCCTGCTGAAAATACGGGTCAATGATATTTATTACAAGATCTATTTTTCTGCTGTTTAAAAATGTCAGGGCGTTCGGGGCCTTTTTTTCATGAATTTTGTATAGCATTGTGCTTTCAATCCCGTGCTTTTTAAGAAAATTTGAAGTTCCTTCCGTCGCATAAATCATAAAATGCTGGGAAAGTTTCCTTGCGCTTTCTAAAAATTCAGCTTTGTTTTTGTCCCCTGCGAGGGAAATGAAAACAGATTTTGAGGGGAGGGTCGAGCCCGAGGCAATCAGGGATTTTAAAAATGCTTCGTAAATATCATCGCCGAAAGCCGCAACCTCACCCGTTGAGGCCATTTCGACGCGGAGAATCGGATCAGCACCTTTAATTCTGGCAAAGGAAAATTGCGGAGATTTTACACCCACATATGGTAAGTTTTTGCCGTTTTGGGTCTGGACTTTCTCGCCCATTATTATTTTTGTTGCGATACTGGCAAAGTTGGTTCCGCTTACTTTTGAAACGAAAGGAAAGCTGCGGGAGGCACGGAGGTTGCATTCAATCACCAAAACTTTATTATCCAAGGCCAAAAACTGGATGTTAAAGGGGCCGGAAATTTTTAAGCGAGTCGCAATTTTTTGGGCAATCGATTCAACTTCTTTAACCGTTGCCAAATACAATTTTTGAGCCGGAAGGACAACCGTTGAGTCCCCGCTATGCACTCCTGCATTTTCCACATGTTCACTAATTGCAAAGCATACTATTTTCCCCTTTTGGGCAACAGCGTCGATTTCTATTTCTTTGGCATTTTGGTAGAACTTGGAAATTACGACGGGGTATTTAGTAGAAACACTTGCAGCCAGCATCAAATAATCCGTTAAATCGTTTGAGTTGAATGCTACATTCATTGCGGCACCCGAAAGTATATATGACGGCCTTACAAGAACCGGATAACCTATTTTTTGCGCAAAAACAATTGCGTCCTGGATGTTCTGGAGTTTAGCCCAGACCGGCTGGGCAATCCGGAGGTTGTCGCAAAGTGCTGAAAATTTACTGCGGTCTTCGGCCGTATCTATAGATTTGGGACTGGTGCCCAGAATTTTTATATTGCGTTTTGAAAGCGGAATGGCCAAATTATTGGGGGTCTGTCCTCCCATCGAAATAATTACGCCAAAAGGTTTTTCCTTCCTTATAATTTCGGAAACTGTTTCTTCGGTAAGCTCTTCAAAATACAGGCGGTGGGCCATATCATAATCCGTCGAAACCGTTTCCGGATTGCAGTTAATGATTATAGGAAGGAGGCCGGATTCCTGAACCGTTTGGGCGGCAGTGACACTGCACCAGTCAAATTCAACGGAAGAGCCGATTCTGTATGGGCCGGAACCAAGGACAATAATCTTACGATTATTGTCCTTTCCAATTTCCAATTTACAATTTCCAATTTTGGACCCTTTTTTCTTTTGTTTGGAGTTTGAGGTCTGGAACTTGTCGTTTCTAAATTTTATATCGTCCTCTTCCCCGTTATAAGTAAGATATAGGTAATTTGTTTGGGCGGGGTATTCGGCGGCGAGGGTATCAATTTGCTTTACACTCGGCAGGATGCCTGCATTGAGTCTTTCGACTTCGATTTTTTCTTGCGACGACCCTGTAAGTTTTGCAATACGGTTATCGGAAAAACCAAGTTTTTTTGCTTCTTTTAAAGTTTGGATCTTGATATTTTTTTCTTTAGAGATTTTTTCTTCCATCACCACAATATTTTTGAGTTTTTCCAAAAAGAAATTATCAATTGCCGTTTGCTTATGAATCATGGAAACAAGGTTTTTTTCTTTGAGACTTTTTGCGATACAGAAAAGTCGCCAAGGTGTAGGTTTTGAATAATCAAGATCCGGTGCTTTTTCATCGATAATGCCTTCGAACCCGATATCGAGCATGCGGGCTGCTTTTTGGATTGCCTCTTCGAAATTTCGGCCGACTGCCATTACCTCCCCAACCGACTGCATTGAAGAACCGATTTCAGTTTCGCTTTTTATAAATTTACCCAGATCCCAGCGGGGAATTTTTACAACTATGTAATCGAGTGCCGGCTCGAAAGCGGCGATGGTTTTTTTGGTGATGGAATTTTTCAGATCGATTAGAGAATGGCCGAGTGCGAGCTTGGCGGCTACATATGCCAGAGGATAACCTGTTGCTTTTGAAGCCAGCGCAGAGCTTCTTGAAAGGCGGGCGTTAACTTCTATTATTCGGTAGTCGATAGCAGAATCATCCGGTTTCGGATTTAGGGCAAATTGAATATTGCACTCCCCGACTATGTCCAGATGCCTGATCACTTCGATGGCGATTTGACGCAGGCGGTGGTATTCAAAATTATTGAGGGTTTGGGACGGGGCAACGACAATTGATTCTCCCGTATGGATGCCCATTGGGTCAAAATTTTCCATATTGCAGACCGTGATGCAGTTGTCGAATTTATCGCGGACTACTTCGTATTCAATTTCTTTCCAGCCTTCCAGATATTCTTCAATTAAAATTTGGGGGGCTTTTGCCAGGGCTTTTTGTGCTAATATTATAAGATTTTTTTCGTCATGAACGACTCCCGAATCCTGCCCGCCCAGAGAAAATGCGCTTCTAACCATGACAGGAAAACCAAGTTTTTTTGCTGATTTCTTTGCTTCCTCCAAGGTGTCTGCCGCAAAGCTTTTTGGGATTGAAAGTTTTTGAGAGGTCAAGGCTTTTGCGAAAAGCTTTCTATCCTCAGTAATTTCTATCGCTTTCGTATCTGTCCCGAGGACTTTTACATTATGTTTTTTCAGTACCCCGCTTTTTTCAAGCTTAAGGCCGCAATTTAAGGCTGTCTGGCCTCCAAAAGCCAAAAGCACACCATGAGGTTTTTGGCTTTCAATGACTTTTTCGACAAAGTACGGCTCCACTGGAAGAAAGTAAACTTTATCTGCGAAGTTTTCCGATGTTTGAACAGTGGCAATATTTGGGTTGACGAGAATTACTTCATGGCCCTCTTCTTTTAGGGCTTTGATTGCTTGGGATCCGGAATAATCAAACTCTCCGGCTTGGCCGATTTTGAGGCCACCCGAACCCAGGAGAAGGATTTTCATTTTGATCTCCTCACCTGCTCTAAAAAAAAGTCGAACAAGAACTCTGTATCTTTGGGGCCGGGGGCGGCTTCCGGATGGAACTGGACGGAGAAAAACGGGAGCGTTTCGTGGATTATGCCTTCATTAGTATTGTCGTTGGCATTGTAAAACCATCTTTTAAACCCTTTTGGCATTTTCTTTTCGTCGACGGCGAATCCATGATTTTGGGTGGTTATGAAACACCTTCCGCCAGCTGGCGGAGTACCGGCTTGGATTGTTGGCTGGTTTTGGGCACGGTGGCCAAATTTAAGTTTATAAGTGTCTCCCCCTGCGGCTAAAGCGAGGAGCTGGTTGCCAAGACAAACCCCGAAGGTAGGCAATTTTTTACTTAAAGACTTTTTAATTATTTCAATCGATTTATCTGCCGTTTTGGGATCGCCCGGGCCGTTTGAAATTAGTAGTCCATCGATAGGAAGACCTGCTGCAAAGGGATCGAAGTCCCAAGGAAGTTCGTAAATCGTTGCGCTTCTTCTTAAGAGGTTTCTTTTAATATTTTCTTTGGCTCCGCAGTTTAGAAGGCCTATATTCAGAGATTTTCCATTTTCCATTTTCCATTTTCCATTTTTAGGTTTGTGGATCTGAAGCTTTTTTGGTGAAACCTTTGCGACAAGGTTTTCTTTGTTTGGGTCGTACAGGTCTACGTCTTTATTACCAATGACTATTTTTCCAAGCATAACGCCTTGGCTTCTCAATTTTTTGGTTAGTTTTCTGGTGTCTATATCGTAAATTCCCGGTATATTTTCTTCTTTGAGCCACTGGTCAAGCGTTTTAGTCATTTGGAAGTGGCTTGGTTTATCGCAGAGGTTGCTAATTATTAACCCTTGGACCTGGATTTTTGAGGATTCCAGATGACTTTTTTCCGGTACGCCCCAGTTACCGATTAAAGGATAAGTGAAGCAGAGGATTTGGCCGCTGTATGAAGGGTCCGTAAGGCTGAGATCATAACCTACCATGCCTGTTGCAAAAACAACTTCTCCTGATGTCGATTTTTCGCTTCCGAACGATTTGCCCTCAAAAATGGTTCCGTCGGACAGAACTAATTTAGCATTTTTCATTGAGAAAATTGTCTCCTTTCAAAAAAAGAAGCCCTTCGGCTTCTTGATCGATTGTTTATGGTAAATATTGCTTTAATTTTTCTTAGCATTTTGTTTTTTGGCGGTTGGCTTTTTGGATGATTTTGGTGCTGCTTTTTTAAGCGATACAGGGTTTTTCACTGTTTTTGGGTTTTGGCCTTCGTCTTCTTCTTTTTTCTTTACGATTGTTGCGGCGGCAACTTTATCCTGTTGGCTGAGGCGCATCAGGATGACACCCTGAGTGTCGCGTGTTAAAAGCGGAACGGACCTTAGTGTTGTTCTCATAACCTGTCCTTTTTGGGAAGTCAGGATGAGGGATTCGTCTTCTTTGCTTAAAACCTGGGCAATTACGATTTTTCCTGTTTTATCCGTTAAATTAGCGGCTTTCACCCCTACTCCGCCACGCAGCTGCATAGGCCAGGCGCCGATTTGGGTTTTTTTGCCTATCCCTCTTCCGGTTATAACTAAAAGCTGGGTTTTTTCATCTTCCTTACCTATAGCGTCCATACCTATCAGTACATCTTCGGCCTTGAGTTTGATGCCCCTAACACCCATTGTGTCCCTTGCCATAGGCCTAATGTCTTTTTCGGAAAATTTAATCGATAAGCCATTTTTTGATATCAGCATAACGGTATCTTCTCCGGATGTAAGCCTTGCCCATGAAAGATAATCCTGCGGTGATAATTTAATCGCGATAATACCGCTTCTCCTGATGCTTTCGTAGGCCTTGATTTCTGTTTTTTTAACAACCCCCTTTATCGTTGCCATCAAAACGAATTTTGCGGTTTGTTCCTGTCCTTTGGTTTTTTTGATTGGCAGGACGGATAGTATTTTTTCGTCCTGCTGAAGGTCGAGAAGATTAACAATAGGCAAACCCTTGGCGGTTCGGGATGCCTCCGGGAGATCGTAAACTTTTAATTGAAAGACCCTTCCTAAATTAGTAAAGAAAAGGAGATTATCGTGTGCATTGGCAACAAATAATTGGCCGACAACGTCTTCTTCTTTAGTAGTTATACCTGAAATGCCTTTACCTCCGCGTCTCTGGACCCTAAAGGAAGCGGGATCCTGTCTTTTTACATATCCACCGATAGTAATTGTGACGATTGTCGGCTCGTTTGGTATGAGATCTTCTTCGGAAAATTCCCCAAGACCTTGTTTGAATACACGGGTTTTTCTGTCGTCGCCGTATTTTTCTTTGAGTTTTGTGAGTTCGTTTTTGGCAACAGTTAATATCTTTTCAGGATCGGCAAGAAGATCTTCAAGATAAGCAATTTCTTCAAGCGTCATTGCCAGTTCCTCCTCGATTTTTTGTCTTTCCAGTGCGGCCAAACGTTTGAGCTGCATATCCAGAATTGCCTGTGACTGGATTTCCGTCAGCTTAAACTTCTGCATTAAGTTAACTTTGGCGTCTGCTTGGTCCTTACTCTTTCTGATTGTTTCGATTACCGCATCAATGTTGTCGACGGCAATTTTAAGGCCTTCTAAAATGTGCGCGCGCTTTTTGGCTTCGTCCAGTTCGAATTGGCTTCTCCTGGTTATTACCTTTTGCCTGTGTTTTACAAATTCCTCAAGGATCATCTTGAGTGTTAAAGTCTGTGGAGCCCCTTCAACGAGGGCGACCATATTTACGGGAAATGACTGCTGAAGGGCGGTAAATTTATAAAGTTTGTTCAAAAGCGACTGGGGTTTTGCGTCGCGCTTAAGTTCTACGACAATACGCATTCCCTTCCTGTCCGATTCGTCCCTAAGATCGGAAATCCCTTCAAGTTTTTTGTCCTTGGCGAGATCTGCTATTTTGGTAACGAGAGTTGCCTTATTAACCTGGTAAGGGATTTCGGTGACAACAATCTGGAACTTGCCGCCTTTGGTTTCTTCGATGTCGGCTTTGGCGCGCATAAGCACCCGGCCCCTGCCTGTTGCATAGGCGTTTGTAATTTCTGCAATATCGTAGATTTGGGCGCCTGTGGGAAAATCCGGGCCTTTGATAAACTGCATTAAGTCTTCAATTGAAGCCTCAGGATTGTCAATCAAATGCAGGGCGGCGTCGACGACTTCGTTTAAATTATGGGGCGGAATGTTGGTTGCCATTCCCACCGCTATTCCTGATGTACCGTTAATTAGTAGATTTGGAAGAACCGATGGAAGATAAACCGGTTCTTTTAGACTGCCGTCAAAATTGTTGACCCAATCGACGGTAGCTTTATCGAGGTCGTAAAGAAGAGTTTCAGAGATACTGCTCAAGCGCGCTTCGGTATACCGCATGGCAGCCGGAGGGTCGCCGTCTATCGAACCGAAATTGCCCTGACCCTGAATTAACGGATAGCGCATGGCAAAATCCTGCGCCATGCGAGCCAGAGCTTCGTAAACCGGAGAGTCTCCGTGCGGATGGTATTTACCTAGGACTTCCCCTACTACTTTGGCGGATTTTGTGTAATGGGCGCTGTGGGTAACGCCAAGCCTTTGCATCGCATAAATAATGCGGCGGTGGACGGGTTTTAGGCCGTCACGGACGTCGGGCAAAGCGCGGGCAACGATAACCGACATTGCATAGTCCAGATAGGACCTTTGCATTTCATCGACAATTTCTACGTCCTGTATTTTTCCTATGTCAGACATGGTAGTTGGTAGTAATTAGTGAATAGTTCATAGTTGAAGTCAAACGTCTAAGGTTGCCTGTTTAGCATGTGTTTGTATAAAGCGTTTTCTGGGGGCGACTTCGTTGCCCATAAGCATGGAAAATACCTGGTCTGCTTCGGCCGCGTCTTCAATAGAAACCTTTTTCATAAGCCTGGTTTGGGGATTCATCGTAGTTTCCCATAATTGATCTGGGTTCATTTCTCCAAGACCCTTGTATCTTTGAGTGTTCAGAGTTCTTCCATTTCCTTTTTCTTTTACCAATTTCTCTTTTTCTTCTTCGTTATAGGCGTAATAAAGTTCTTTTCCCGTGGTTATTTTATAAAGCGGCGGCATGGCGATATAAATGTATCCCCTTTCAAAAATTTGAGGCAAATAGCGGAAGAAAAATGTCATAAGGAGTGTCCTGATGTGGTCCCCGTCGACGTCCGCGTCAGTCATAAGTATTACCCGGTGATAGCGGATTTTATCCATATTAATTGTGTCCCCTATTCCTGTCCCGAGGGCAATTATTAAAGTTTTGATTTCCTCAAATTCAAGTATTTTGTCGAGCCGTGCGCGTTCGGTATTTAAAATTTTTCCGCGAAGAGGCAAAATTGCCTGGAACTTGCGGTCTCTCCCCTGCTTGGCACTACCCCCTGCTGAATCTCCCTCTACTAAATAGAGTTCAGATAGCGCAGGGTCTTTTTCCTGGCAATCGGTGAGTTTTCCGGGGAGAGTCATGCCTTCGAGGGCACCTTTTCTAAGTACTGCTTCTTTTGCGGCCCTTGCCGCCAGTCTTGCCTTTGCGGCAAGAATCACTTTTTCCATAATTCTTCTTGCCTCCTGGGGATTTTCTTCTAAGTACATATCGATGCCTTCCTTGACTGTCGCATTAACTATAGGCTGTATTTCGGCATTGCCAAGCTTCCCTTTGGTCTGGCCTTCAAACTGCAAGTTCTCCGAATTCATTTTGATGCCGATCACGGCAGTTAAACCTTCCCTCATATCGTCCCCGGCCAGGTTTTCATCCTTTTCCTTGAGATACCCGTTTTTGCGCGCATAATCGTTTACGCCGCGGGTTAAGGCCATCCTAAAACCTGTTAAGTGGGTTCCGCCTTCTGCGGTATTAATTACGTTTGCGAAAGATTCAACCGTTTCAGCGTACCCGTCGTTATATTGGAAAGCAGCTTCGACTAGGACGCCATTCGATTCCTTTCTTACATAGAAGGGTTTTTCGTTGACTACAGATTTATCCTTGTTGAGGTGTCTAACCAAAGATTCGATTCCTCCGTCGAAGTAATAATGGAGTTCTATATCGTTTCGCAGGTCATAAAAGTGGAAAAAAAGTCCGGCGACGAGATATGCCCTTTCTTTAATCTTTTTAACGAGCGCTTTAGGGTCAGTCGTAATAGTCGAAAAAATTGACTTGTCAGGTATGAAAAAAGAAGCAGTTCCCGTTTTTGGCGCAGGGACAAAGTTCGGAACAAATGATTTTGAAGCAGCTTCGACTTTTGTGGTTGGTTTTCCTCTTTTGTATTCTTGGGCATAAATTTTATTATCCCGTCTTACCTCGACCCGCATCCAGTCGGAGAGGGCGTTGACGGCTGATGCACCAACACCATGAAGTCCTCCGGAGACTTTGTAGGCGCCTTCCCCGAATTTACCGCCCGCATGCAGG
>Ga0210057_1000757_pt1 | contig 52640 bp, 55 predicted proteins | sample CryGeyCG2114_010_2_FD_183968 | JGI IMG/M metagenome (GOLD analysis project Ga0210057, IMG submission 183968) | Groundwater microbial communities from aquifer - Crystal Geyser CG10_big_fil_rev_8/21/14_0.10 (SPAdes) (version 2) | ecosystem: Environmental > Aquatic > Deep subsurface > Groundwater ...
ACAAGCAAAACAATAAACTTCCAATTCACACTAACACCATGCACAAACGGAACAACACAAAACTGCACTACCTCACAAAATTGTGCAGGAACACAAACATGCACAACAGGAACATGGGGAAACTGCAACGACATTCCTAATGATGGTTGTCCGGCAGAATGCGAAGAGGATTGGACATGCACTATATGGAGTGCTTGTGTTGATGGACAACAAAATAGGACTTGCACTGACAACAATAACTGTGGAACAACAGACAACAAACCAATTGAAATACAGGAATGCGGAGAATGCACAAACGGAACAACACAAAACTGCACAACAAACCAATCATGCCCAGGAACACAAACATGCACAAACAATTTATGGGGCAATTGTGTAGATATAGCAGGAGATAATTGTCCGGCAACAGAAGGAACAGCAATAATTGCAGACCATACTTCAGTAGCAGAATTTGATTCTATTCCAGAAGAATTTATTACTGCAGCAAAAAATAATTTCAGAATTGCTTATTCTCATACTTCACACGGAAGCCAGCCAGTAACAGGAATTGAAATGTTATGGGATGAATTAGGTTCACCTTTTGATTATACATCTTCTTATGCCACAGACGACTGTAGTGCAGGAAATTTTTTATGTGACCATTATCCTGCAAGTGCAACCCCAGGAGTCGGAGAAACCGGCTGGGTTACTACAACAAGAAATATGCTAAATAATAATATTTATAATAGAAATGTTGTAATCTGGTCATGGTGTTGGGAAGTAGCAGATAGTTCAGCAGCAGATATCCAGTTATATTTGGATGAAATGAGTCAACTTGAAGCAGATTACCCTAATATAACATTTGTTTATATGACAGGCCATTTAGATGGAACAGGAGATGCAGGAAACTTAAGGCAAAGAAATGAACAAATCAGGCAATATGCCCAAACACATGGAAAAATATTATTTGATTTTGAAGACATTGAAAGTTGGGATCCGGCAGGAAATTATTATGCAAACGACACAGATGCATGCAACTGGTGTTATAACTGGTGTTCAACAAATGACTGCCCAACAGGAACATGCATAAATAATTCAAGTTATCCAGACTGTCATCACTCGCATTGTTTTAATTGTTATAATAAAGGAAAAACATTCTGGTGGATGATGGCAAAAATAGCAGGATGGCAAGGAGAAACAGGATGCACTAATGGACAAACAAGAGATTGCACTACAACAGAAAATTGTGATGGAACTCAAACTTGTGTGAATAATTCATGGGGTGTATGCAATGACATTGCGGATGATGGTTGTCCTTTTATTTTAGGGAATATGAGCACAGAACAGGTTAATCCAGCAACAGATATTAATGTTACTAAAAATGAGCCATTTACTTTTTCAACAACAGTAACCTGCAATTCAGGAGTCTGTGGGGATGTCACAGCAATATTGGATCCTGAAATAACAAAAAAAATTAATCAAACAACAGACAATGCATTTATTTATCACACAAGCATTGAATTAGGAGAATCATTCAACCATATAGGCAATTCTCCTTATGACGGAACATGCACCACTGGATTAAAATTCAACAGCATTGATATTCCAAAAGCAAGCTTAATCAATTCTGCTTACATAGAAATGATTGCAAGAGGCGACAGACAGACAGACACAGTAAATGCAGTTTTAAAAACACAGATTGCAGACAATCCTGCAACATTTTCAACTTATTCCAATTTTATTAACAGAGTGAAATCTCAAAGTTCTGTTTCATGGAACAATATCCCGCATTTCACTGTATTCCAGAAATACACAACACCAGATATTTCTTCTATAATACAAGAAGCAATAAATAATGCTAACTGGCAGGAAGGAGACAATATAGTAGTGTTTATTGAAGACAACCAAAGCACTGCAGGAGCAGACAGAATAATAATAAATTACAACGACCTTTATTATCCAAACAAGGAAGCAACTCTTGTAATAAATTATTCAGTTGACGAAAACCAGCAGAATCAAAATCCTAAAGGAATTATTCCAACTACTGTTGGAGCAACACCATTTTATACCACAAACAACAACCCACAAACATGCAGTGATATGCTACAAGGAGAAACATGCACTACTTCATGGAATGTTATTCCAACAGGGACAGCAGGAGAAATATATTCCTTTTATGTAACTTATAATTCAGAATATTCAGGAATAGCAGAACAAAATACTCCTGTAATAAATATTACAATAACAGAAGAAACAGCATGCGAAGAAGACTGGACCTGTACAATATGGAACGAATGCATTGACGGAGAACAAACCAGAACATGCACTGACAACAATGACTGCGGAACAACAGACAACAAACCATATGAAATACAGGAATGCGGAGAATGCACAAACGAAACAACACAAAACTGCACAACAAATGAAGCATGCCCAGGAACACAAACATGCACAAATAACTTATGGGGAGAATGCACAGACATTGCAAATGATAACTGCCCAATAGAACCAGAATGCGAAACAGGAAAAACACAAAAATGTTATACTACAGAAGACTGCCAAGGAACACAAGAATGCAACAGTGGTTTTTGGGGTTTATGTAATAAACTGCCAAACCAAGAATGTATTAACTGCACTAATTCAGACAGTTATACTTGTGGTGACTTAGACTTAAGCGGAAGCATACCGGATATTTCAGACTTAATTTATCTGGTTAATTACCTGTTTTTAGGAGGTCCAGAACCATTAGTTGACTGCTCTGCAAATGTAGACGGAATAGAAGAGGTAAGCATAAGCGACCTTATTTATATGGTTAACTATATGTTCCAGGACGGACCAGAAATGCAGTGCTCTGAAGTAAATTAATTTTACTTCAGTTTTTTCAATTCATTAAAAGAACCAGAAACAAAAACAGAATCAAAAGAAATCCTGATCTGAATAGAAGAAAAATAAATTTTTATTGACTGGTTCCCCATCAGTTTCATTGAAAAAACAAACTTAAAAAAATCAGACAAAATCTCTTTTTTTAAGGAAAAAATCGGCTTCTTTGACTTGACAGAAAATTCTTTTGAAATACTGCCAAAAACTGCTGAAGGGCATTCAACAAAAAATTCATTTAATTCAAAAGAAGAAAAAAAAGAAACAAGTTTTTTAATTGACGCCTTTTCTTTTGAAAGAACAAGAGAATCATTAAAATTTAATTCCTTTAACAAAATTAACTGCTTTGACAGGATTTTTGAAAGATAACTTAAATGTTTTATTTTTGAATTAACCATTAAATTTAATTCAGTTAAATCAGAAATAAAAAAAGTAGCTGAATTCCTTGCATCCCTTAATAAGTCAGAATCGTTTTTTGAACGTTCAATTACTGTATGAAACTGCTTTACAATAGAATCAAGTTCATCAATGTTTTTAGAAGAAGAAATCAAAGAATTAAGCTTCATTAAAAGCTTGTTCTTCATTTCAAAACTAATAGTTGAACTGCCTTTATCAGTAATAAAATAAAAACTGTCTCTTTTTTTTAATAAACCCAAAGAAACTGCATCCTTTAAAGTTCTGGATAAAGAAGCTCTGGCAGAATTAATTGAACCAAAATCAGAAGAAGTTTTTCCCAGAAGCGAATTATAAGTAATACCAGGGGACTGCTTAACCATTAACAAAATAGAATTTTTTGCTGTCATGTTAATAACAAGGTTTTTGGGAAATAAAAAGGTTTTGATTGAAAAAAAGCAAAAACAAGGACAAAAAAAGCAGACAAAACAAATAAAAACAAGAATTCCTTTAATATTAGAAACAAAAAAAGGAAAGATGGAAATGATTACTTCAATAATTAATTCATTGTTAATGCTGGTTAAGAAACCTAAAGTGTTTTTACCTGCACTGGTTTTTTTATTAATTGACTTTGGGTTTAAATATATTTTTGAAGAACAAATGATTGAAACAATATTTAAATTTCTTGAGTTTACAACTTACCCAATATTTAATTTACAAAGACTGCCTTTTCAGTTTATTGCCAGTTACCCAGGAGATATTTTATTCCTTGGGTTTGCATTAATTGTCAGTTCAGTTATTGGATTAATGATTTCAGTTTCAATAGCAAACTTTATATTTGAAAAAAAATCAATTAGTTTCTCAGTTATCTATTCAATTAAAAATCTGGGAAAAATAATTGAATTCACTTTATTCTTTGGATTAATATTGTTATTTTCATTAATAGTATTATGGATAGTATTCTTTTTTGCATTATCAACAGGAATAATAGGAACAATAATCCTGCTAGTAGTCATAGTACTAATGGGATTTGTTTTTTTACATTTTGCTTTTGTTCCAGCATTGCTTGGAAAAAACATGAAAATAAAAGAAGCATTAAAAGAAAGCTGGAATTTTACAGGGAAACACTTTATTGATTTAATCCTTTTATTAATAGGGATAATGATAATAAATTTTGTGTTATCCCAGATTTATTTACAAATACTAATTACAGAATTAGGAGACAACGAACTAATGATTTTTGTAGAACTAATTTTTTCACTAATAATAATAAGTTATACAAATATTGTGTTTCCTTTATTTTATCTAAACAAAACAAATAAGTGAAATCATGTCAACAGTTAAAATAGGAAAACTTAGACTAAAGAATTTTAAGTCATTCAAAAAAGCCACAATACCTTTTAGCAAAGGTTTTACAACAATAGTCGGAAGCAATGGAAGCGGAAAAAGTAATATCTTAGACGCAATAATGTTTACATTAGGAATGACTTCATTAAAAATGATGAGAGCAACAAAACTAATTGAGTTAGTTAATCATGATGCAAAAGAAGATTATGCATTAGCAGAAATAGAATTAAACGACAAAGAAAAAAAATATGTTGTTTCAAGAACAATAGACAAACAGGGAAAATCAATTTACAGAATAGACTCAAAAAGAACCACATTAAATGAAATAATTTCATTACTAAACGAATTAGGGGTAAGCGCAAGAGGGTATAATATAGTGGTGCAGGGAGACGTAACAAAAATAATTGAAATGAACGCAGTGCAAAGAAGAGAAATAATAGATGATTTAGCAGGATTAACTGAATTTGACAACAAAAAAAATGATTCAATAAAAGAACTGGAAAAAGTTAACACAAAAATAAAAGAAGTAAATATTGTATTAAAAGAAAGAGAAACATACATAGAAGAACTGGAAAAAGAAAAAAAAACCGCAATAGAATACCAAAACCTGACAAAAGAATACAAACAAACAAAAACAACAATACTAAAAAAAGAAAGCAAAAAAATAGAAAAAGAAATGGAAGAAACAGAAACAAAAATAAAAAAAGTACAGGAAAAAAAAGAGTTGCTGGAAAAACAAAAAATTGAAATAGAAAAAGAAGAAACAACATTAACAGAAAAAATAGAAGAAATAAACAACACAATAATAGCCACAAAAGAAAAAACCTATTCAGGAGTAGGAATGGAAATAGAAGAAACAAGATCAGAAAAAAGAATAATAGAAGAAAAAATTAATTCAAAAAAAGACAATATTAACAGACTAAAAAACAGAATTCACTCAATAAACGAAAAACAAAAAAAATCAAAAGAAAAACAGGAATACCTGAACAAAACACTGGAAGAAATAAAACAACAAATAGAAAACACAAGAATTTCAGCTAAACAAAAAGAAACAGAAGCAGAAAAAGAAAAAATCAGAATAGAAAAAATAAAAGAACAAATAAACGAAACAGAAAAAACACTGGAAGAAAAAAGTCTGTTGCTTGAAAAAGAAAAAGAAAAATACTTCAACAAAAAAAGCGAAACAGAAAAACTTGAAAAAGAAATAAAAATGCATTCAAAGTTCTTAAAAGAAATACAAGAAGACATAAACAACCAGAAATTAAAAGAAAAAGCTATTTCATTAAAAGAAACAGAAAAAAAATTACAGGAAATAGAAAAAGAACTGAATCAAAAACAAAAACCAGAAATACAAGAAGAAGTAGAAAAACTGAAAAAAATAAAAGAAAAACTTGAAAAAGAAATAAAAGAAATACTTCAGACATTAGACGAACTCGGAGGAACTGAAAGAGAACAAAAAATACTCAAAGAAAAAGAAAAAGTAGAAAATTTAGCAGAAGAAACAAGAAAAGAAAAAGAAAAACTACAGTTTTTACTGGAAGAAATAAAAAAAGAAAGAGAAGAAACAAAAAAACAACTTGTTTTATTCAAAGAAGAAATCTACACTGAAAATGAATTAATAGAAGAAGCCAGAAAAGAAAAAAGCCTTCTGAAAGAACTGGAAATAAAAAAAGAATCAATAACAGAAAGATTAGAGGAAAAAGAAGAAACAAAAAGTGATTCAGGAACAGAAATACAGGAAACAGAAGAAGAAATAACAGAAACAGAAAAAAACATTTCAGAGCAAGAAGAAAAAATAACAGGAATAGAAAAAAAAATAAAAGAGCTTACAATCGAATTAGAAAAACAAAACAAGCAAAGCCATACATTATATGAAGAAAAAGACAAAATAAACAAAAAAATAGAGGAAACAAAACAAAAAAGAATAAAAAATGAATCAGGAACAGCAAAACTAATTCAAGAAGAAAACGAAATAAGAATAAATAATTCAAAAAACGAAGTAAGAATACAGGATTTAAGAGAAGAATTAACTGCTTTTACAGAAGAAAAACTAATTGAAGGAAAAGAATTAGGAGAATTAAAAGAAAGACTAATAAAAATAGAAAAAAGAATAACCGAATTAGGTGCAGTAAACATGAAAGCAATTGATTCATTTGAAGGCCAAACAAAAGAATTAATGGAAATAAAAGAAAAATCAAAAAAATTAGATGAAGAAAGAATAGCAGTACTAAACATGATAGAAAAAATAGAAATTAAAAGAGCAACAGCATTCAACGAATGTTTTAACGAAATAAAAGAAAACTTCAAAAAAATGTATTATTCTTTATCAGAAAAAGAAGGAACCCTAAAATTAACTGAAGAAACAGATACAAACAAAGCAGGATTATTAATTGAAGCAAAACACACAGAAGAAAAAATGATTAATATTGACTCAATGAGTGGAGGGGAAAAAACATTAACTGCATTAGCATTTTTATTTTCAATTCAATTATACAGACCGGCTCCTTTTTACATATTTGACGAAGCTGATGCAGCATTAGATAAAAGTAATTCAATAAAATTAGCTAAAATGATTGCAGAAGTATGCAAAAAAAGCCAGTTCATTGCAATAACACATAATGATTCACTAATAAAAGAATCAGATCAAATGATTGGGGTTACATTAAACGAACAAAAAAGCTCTGTGATTGGATTAAAACTAAAAGAAAAAATAGAAGAAACAGCAAAAAAAATAGTTGATTCAGTTAGTTAAAAATTATTTTTTTTGATTTGATTTTTTTGTATTACTAATTAGTTTATTTGATTTGTCCTTAAGTGATTTAGTTCTTTTTATTGCTTCAGTTTTTTCTTTCTTTAAATCCAGTAATTCCTTTTCAGAAGCCTTTTTTAACTGCTGTTCCTCTGACAAAAGTTTACCCTGCCTTTCATTAAATTCCTTCAAAGAAATAAGTTTCTTTGATTTAAGCTTTTTCAAATCCAAAATAGTTCTTTCCCTTGCAACTGCTTCTTCTTTCATTTCCTCTGATTCAATTAAATGCTTTGAACTTGATTTTATTTTGTTTCTTAAAGCATTAAGCTGGAAAGAATATTCATTGTTTAATTCATTGTGCTTTTCCCCAGAAATCTTTTCATTAAAAAAAGCAATATCTGATTTTCTTTTAAGTGACTGAATTTCTTCAATCTGCCCTTCCAAAGAACTGCTTTTTGCTTTCCATAAAATCAGGAAAGCTGAAACAACCAGAATCAAAGTAAACAAAATAATAGCAGAATACAACAAAAGAGACTCAAAAGGAAAATCATCATTTTTATTTTTTACCTGCAATTGTGTTGAACCAATATAATCTTTTTCAGTAAAAGAACCATAATATTCATAAATTGAATCAGAAACAACAAACAATTCACCTGAAAGATAAACCAAAGACAAACCGCTATCTACTTTTTCCAGTGCAGTTGAAGGATAACCCTGTTCTTTATAAAAAGTTGCTGCATTCAAAAAATATTTTGCATGATCCAGATAAAGCCTTGCCCAGACAAACGAATCATCTTTATTAACAGCAGAAGAAAGATTTTTATCAATTTCATTTATTTTTGATTCAAGCAAAGAATATGCCTCATCCAATGAAAGATCCTTTGAATCCAAAGAAGCCTTAATTAAAGCATAACTTGAAGCAGAATCAAAAGCAGTAACCAGATACCAAGAATAATCTTCTGCGCGCTTAGCTGAATCTAATCTCCTCAAAATATCCTCTTTTTCAGCTTCATCAACCAAATCCATTGAATCCTCTGAAGCAACAATATAATTATCTGAATAATTCTTGAAGGCATTATCCATCAAAACTTTTTTCTTTGACAATTTTGTTTTGTCATACAATTCTCTTGCTGTTTCAAACCAGGCAAGCGCAAACTCATAATCCTCTATTTTTTTCAAAGGGTCATATTCCTGTGTTCTTGCACCGGAATCAATAATTATATCAGAAACAGACTCAACTTTTTCCACATTAACTTCAGCCCAGACAAGCCTTTGCTTTGCAGCAATATGCCATTCAATAAAATCAAGCGGAACAAAAGAATCAAGATTTTCTTTTAAACCATCAATATTTTTCTTTAAATTATCAATTTTTAAATCAAACAATTTTGAATCAGAAGCCAAAATAGAAGGGTTTTCTGCAACATCTTTTACCAAAGAAGCATAAACTTTAGCAATAAAAATATTATTTGCAGCAGAATACAAATAATTTTTTTCATATAATGTTTCTCCCTGCATTAAACTCTGTTCAGCAGAATTCAAAGTAACCAAAAGAAAAGAAATATCAGAATCATTCTGAATAGAAGTATTAGACAAAGCATTTTTTGCTCCTTTAAAAGTAACTTTTGCCTCATCAAGCATTCTTTTAGACAAATTCTTCATAATAATTAAATCATCAGCGTCAGGTAAAGATTCAGGCAAAAACTCTTTTATTTCAGAATTTTCTTCAGTTGAATTAACATCAATTTTTTCAACTTCAGAAAAAGCATAATTCAATACTTCATCAATATTAGAAACCTCAATTATTTTAGCTGACCAGTTTTCAGCAGCATAATTAACTAAATTAACTGACGTAACTAAATCTCCTTCTTTTATTACCTGTCTTGCTTCCCCTTTAGGAATCATAAACAACTTTAATCCAATTCTGTTAGCTTCTTCGCTCTTAGCATAAACTCCCCCTACAGGGCCTACCTGACCATGCTCAGAAATAGTTCCGGTTATTCCAACTTCTTTATTTAACACTTTATCCTGAAGCATTGAAATAGTCAACAAAGCCATTGCCGCACCAGCACTTGGGCCCTCAACAATAGAAGCATCAGAATCAATATCAAAAAAGAAATCAAGATTATTAGTTTGATTTGAATAATTTGAAGCTAACTTTAAAGCAACCCTTTCAGCATTCTGAGTAGTAGTTCCAACCAAAGGATTTACATTGCTCCAAATCTGACCAGTCCCGGGCCTGATTGAAAGAAATAAATCAGCAGAAACCGCATTACCTTCAGTAGTAACAGCAAAAATTTTCATACTGCCGTTTTCTAATACAGCAAAAACACTGGAAAAAAAGAACAAAAGAAAAAAAACAACAACTAATTTTTTATGCATAAACAACACAACACAAACTGTCTATTAAATAAAAGAAAAAAGAGTTATTAAGCGTTTTGTTTTTATTAGTCATAATGAACAAAGGGCATGAACAAATATGGAAAATGAATAAAGAAGAATGGGAAGGGTATACAACAAATTATATAAAATATGCTCTTCCAATAATAAAAAAAAATAAAGTGGAAAAAATTCTGGATTTAGGATGCGGACCGTGCGAAGGAGGAGCATTCCTGTTAAAAGAAAAAAAATATGATGTTTATGCATTTGATGCATCAAAAACAGCAATAAAAAAATGCAGTAAAAAAATTGAAAAAAAGAAGCTTACAATAGGCAATATGTATGAAAAACTTCCTTATGAAAATAATTTTTTTGACTGTGTAATCTGCTTTCAGGCAATAAACCATGGAACACTAAAAGAAATAAGAAACTGCTTTTCTGAAATTTCAAGAATCCTGAAAAAAAATGGTTTGTTTTTTTTAACAACTTCTTCAAGAGACCAGATAAAAAAAAGAAAAGACTATTTTATTGACTTAGAAGACGGAAAAAAATGGACTTACTCAGAAAAAAACAATAGTTTTACTCCTTTAACAGGAACAGAAAAAGGAATAAAGCATTATTTTTTTAAAAGAAAAGAAATGAAAAAAGAAATAGAAAAAATTTTCATAATACAGAAAATGACTGAAATGGAATGCATGAAACATTTCATTTATGCAAAAAATAAAAAAAAATATAATTAGAATTAACTAAATTAAAGAGAATAAAAAAAGGAAAGGATTGGATTTTATCCGAATAAAGATCCTAATCCTGCTGCAGCTTCTTCTTCAGTTTTTCCTTCTTCTTCCTCTTCTTTCTTTTCTTCTGCAACCGGTGCTGAACCATGTGCAGATGCTGCTACTGGCATCACTGAAGCTGACTTAATTGCTTCATCTATATTAACATCTTTTAATGATGCAACTAATGCTTTTACTCTACCTGAATCAACTTCAATTCCTGCTGACTTTAAGACTTCAGTAATTGATTTTTCATTGATTTCTTTTTTTGCAGAATGCAAAAGCATTGCAGAATATACGTATTCCATAGTTTATTCCTCCAAAAAAATAATTGAAAATAATTCAATTAAATATCCTCACTTTCCTCATCATCTGAGGTTTCTTCTGTTGATTCTTCTGAATCATCATCTGGTTTTTCTTCAGTTTCTTCTTCAGTTGTTTCTTCTGAAGTTTCATCTGCTGAATCATCTGAAGTTTCTGTTTCTTCTTCGGTTGTTTCTTCTTCAGTTTCTTCTTTTGTTTCTTCTTCAGTTTCTTCTGTTCCGCACATAATATTCCCTCCTAAATAACTGAATAATTCAATAATTCAATTAAACATTAATTCTGTTTTGTTTCCTCTTCTTTTTTTGCTTCGGGCTTGGCTTCTTCTTTTACTTCTTCCTTCTTCAATTCCTTAACTTCTTCTTTAGTTTCAGCTTTTTCTTCTTTTTTTTCTGAAACTTCTTCTTTTACTTTTGAGTTTATTAGCACTGCCTGCAGATTTGCTTTTGAAATAAATGATTCGATTGTTTTTGAATTCAGTATTTCAGCACTAACTGCAAGATTCATTGAATCAAACACTGCTTTTGAAAGCAATAAAGGAATTGTGTCTGAAGTAGGATAATAAATATTTAAAGCTAAGTTAAATGCATATTGTCTTGCAGAAACAAAGTCATTGAATACTTGTTCTTCATCAACATCCAATACATCTGCTTTGAATAATTCTCCTTTTTCATAAACCGCAGTTAAATTTAATTTAACTTTAATTGGTTTAATATTTAATTTAGATAAAACTCCGGCAACTGGTTCAGAAACTATTTCTCCTTTCTTACAAACAACAGTATCCTTAGGAACTTCAATTGTCCCGCCAGTTAATTTTGGCTTGATTCCAGCTGCTTTTAAATCACTTAAAGCAGGACCAGGAGGTAATCCGGTGTCCCCTGCAGGAACAATTAAATCATCCGGTGCAATCATTCCAGCTTTAGCTGGTGCACTGCCTTTGTTTTTCTTTAACAAAGAATATAATTCAAAAGCGTTTAATTCAGTGAAAATAACTGCAATTGAATCCTTTGAAAAATCAATTAAACCTGAATCCTTTAATTTTGAATCCTTTAAAGCCATTAAAAAAATTCTTGTCTTTGAAACTTTAACTACAGCTTTATCTGATAATAATTTTCTTACTCCGGAAAACAAATTAGAAGAAAAACCTTTTAAGTCAGCAATACCAACAACAGAATATTTATTAAATAATTCAGTTAGTTCCTGAACTTCTTTTTTCTTCCAGTTAATTGTATGCGAAGTCATTTGACTGCCCCCGCTGAATTTTCACCTATTTTAATCGGAGGACCCATTGTAAGCTTTACAATAACAGATTTGACATTCTGGCTTCTGGCAGGTAATTTTTGTTCAACCGCATTATAAACTTCTAAAATATTTTCAGCTAAATCAATATCCTGCATTATTTCTTTTCCAACAGAAACATGAACCAAAGGCATAAACTTTCCTTTTTTATTAGTTAATCTGGTTACCCCAGAAGAACCCTGAATCAAAGAATTAACTAATCTTAAATCATGAGTAATTGGCTTAGGCATCTTTCCTTTAGGTGCAAGAGCCTGACCTAAAAATTTTCCCACTGTAAGCATAACAGAACCTTCAGCCATCAAAACATCAAAATACTCAGCAATTTCCTGAATCTCCTTTTTAGATAATTTAGATATTTCAGCTTCCATTACAATCCTGTTAACTAAATCCTTTAATTCAACAGCAAAATCCTTATCTTTAACAAAAGCAATTGACTTAACTTTTTTAGCCAAACCATGAGGCATTTTTACCTCTAAATCAATTCTATTCTCAGCTTTCTTAAAATCAATTCCTTTAAAAGAAATAGTTAAATCTACTGATTGCTGAAATTTTCTTTTCTTGGACTGATCCCTTGCTTTTGATAAAGCTTCAATAACTTCTTCTTTTTTCATTTAGAAAGGCCTCCTGTCAAAGACAGTCAACGGCTTAAAATTAAGTAATAATACATATCTTTTTAGAAAAACATTTAAAAAGCAATGCACTTAACACAAACGCGACTTTAAATCAACAAAAACAACCCATAAACTTATATATCTTTTTGATATCTATTTGATATATGTCTCTTGGGGGGATTTAATGAGTGAAACTTTAGTAAGATTAGGAGGGGCACAAGACGTTGTTGTTGACAGATTATTAGAAACAGGAATATTTAAAACAAAAAGCGAAGTCATCAGAGCAGGAATATTAGGATTAGGAAAAGACTATGGCGTTTTTAATAATATTAAAGACATTGAAGATGGATTAGCAGCAAACAAGATGAAGAAAATAAGTGAAGAAATAAAGAAAGGAAAAAGAAAAGTTTTAAGCGAAAAGGAAGTTAAGAAAAAATACGGTTTTAAGTGATTAAATTTGTTTGAAATACAGTTTGCTGAAAACTGGGACAAATATTTCAGGAAGCTTGACAAGACGGAAAAAGAAAAAATCTGGAAGAAAATACAACAGCTTAAGACACTGGAAAAAGTAAGGCATTTAAAACACGGGCTTCCCTTCTTTGTTCTCGAAACAGGACAATACAGAGTTTGTTTTGAGCAAAAAACAGCAAGCAGAACAATTATATTTGCTGGAAACCATAAACAATACGAAAAATGGTTTAAGGAAAGTTGATAACCATGGAAAGGCCCTTTATTGACACAGAAAAATGCACTAATTGCTTTACCTGCAAACAAATTTGTCCAATGAAAGTATTTGACGAAAAAGACAAAAAAATATTTGTATTAAACCCTGAAAAATGCGTTGCATGCAAGGCCTGCGAACTAAACTGCCCAAAACAGGCAATAGAAGTAAAACCATATTGAAACACTAATTATTAAATGAAAGCAAAAAAGTTTCTGGAATTAAATGAAGCAAAAAGTCTGGCTTTGTTTATGGTAACAACAACAATTGTTTTATACATAACCAAAAACGTGTTTTGGGTCTCAGGAATATTAATGCTTTTTCTGGGAGCAAGCGCACTGATAAGAACAAAAGTTTCTGGAACTGAATTAAAAGAAAAAAAACACGAAATAAAAAAAGGATTGATTTTTTCTTTAGGGGCAATTATATTGGGTTTTGCAATAGAAAAAGTTTTTGGAATTAATTTGATTTTAGAATCAATTCTTTTTGTTCTGGTTTTGATTGTCCTGAAAGAAATTTATTCAGATAAAAAAGACAAATGGGTCAATACATTTGTTTTGGTTGGAAGTTTTTTGCTTGCTTCAGGAATTGTTTTGCTTTTAATTGAATTGGCAAAAATGTTTACCATTTAATGTAAAAAACAATCGTTTTATATACTGAACAATTGCTTTAATTAAAAAAGGTTAATGGAATAATTCATTGTATTTTTGAATCAAATTTTCCTTGTTGTAAATCTTTGATTGCTTCTTTTGCTTTTTTTCCTTCAACTGTTATGCCTAAAGAATTGCATGAACCAATTATTTCTGAAACCTGTGCTTTTAATTTATATGAACCTAAATGAGATGCTTTCATTTTAGCCAATTTAACTACTTGTTCAATTGAAAGATTTCCAACCTGAGTTTCTTTTGCATTAGCAGTTCCTTTTTCTATTTTAGCTTCTTTCAGAATTAAAGAACTGGTTGGAGGGCTACCAACAGAAACAGTGAATTTCTTTTTTGAATCAATATTAATTTTAACCGGAACTTTCATTCCTGCATAATCTTTTGTTTTTTCATTTATTTCCTGCACTATTGCAAGAATATTTACTCCTAAAGGACCTAAAGCTGGTCCTAATGGCGCTGCAGGAGAAGCTTTTCCTCCTTCAACCATAACTGAAACTTCTGGCATTAAAATCACTCCATTAAATTATTAATCTTTGATTATTCTAATTTGTTCTGCTTTAATTGTAACTGGAATTTTTACTGCTGCTTCCAATAACTCAACAGTAACTTCTTCTTTTGTTGGATTAACTCTTGTAACCCTTGCTTTTTCTCCTTTAAATGGACCTGCAATTAATTCAACTTTTTGTCCTTCTTTAATTGACTTCATTAAAGGTTTTGCTTCAAGCAAATTACTTAATTCATCAATTTTGATTTCTCCCCCGACAATTCCTTTTCCTTTAATATGAGGAGTATTAGCAATAGCTCTTCTGACAGTTAATTCAGTATCTGCTTCAATCAAAACATAACCCTTTAATCCTGGGATAACGCTTAAAGAATAAATTTCTAATTCATCTTTATTTATTTTATTGCTTAAAATATCCACAACCAAAGATTCCTGTCCAACTGTTGTTCTTAAAGTAAAAATCATTCATTCACCATACTTAACTTTAAACTATAAAAAAATGCTTTAAAAAAAAGTAAAAGCATTAATTATTGGAATAGAAAAAACTTATTAATTAAACTGTTTAACCCAAAAAAGGAATTATCCTGAAAATACTCAATATAATAAAACCAATCAAAGCAACAATAATTATCCCTATTCCAGTTACCTGCGCCATTATCTTATATTCCTGTGCATCAGGCTTTTTTGAAACAGTAAAAATTCTTTTGCTTGAATTAATAAAATTATTTAAATTAAACATATCTAAATCACTTAAAAATTAAATAAAAAAGAATTAATAAACAAATGCTTTAATCAGCAAACTCAATTCCTAAATCCAATAATCCATTTTCATCCATTAATTCTTTTAAGTCACCTAAATAAGGAAATTTTCCTCCGGCAATAACAACCATTGCCTGAATCTGATTCCTTGGCAGTTCTTCATCAATCATTGCACCCCAAATTAAATGAGCATTAGAATTGATTTTTCCTGCCACTGCCTCAACAATCATTTCAGCTTCTCTTAAAGTCATATCAGTTCCACCAACAACATTAATTAATGCACGGTTGGCATCACTTATTTCAACATCTAATAAAGGAGAAGTCAAAGCATTTTCCACTGCCTCTAATGCACGGGAATCAGTTACTTTTTCCTGTCTGCTTTCACCTAAACCAATCATTGCTGCGCCGCCTCTATCCAAAATAGTTCTTAAGTCAGCGAAATCCAAATTAATCAAACCAGGTTTAGTAACCATTTCAGTTATTCCTTTAACAGCATTAGTTAAAACTTCATCAGCTACCTTAAATGCAGCAGCAACAGGCAAATCAGGAGCAATCTCTAAAATTTTATCATTAGGGATAACAATAATTGTATCTGCTGCCTTTTTTAATTTAGCAAGGCCATCCAATGCATTCTGCATTCTCTTTTTTCCTTCAACAGTAAAAGGCAAAGTAACAACAGCAATAGTTAATGCTTTAGTTTCTTTTGCAATTTCAGCAATAATAGGGCTTGCACCAGTTCCTGTTCCTCCACCTAAACCACAAGTAATAAACACTAAATCAGAATCCTCCAATAATTCCTGTAATTCTTCAATTGATTCCTGCGCAGCAGCTTCACCTACTGCAGGATTACTTCCAGAACCTAATCCTCTGGTTAATTCCCTTCCAATCAAAACTTTGTTGTCTGCAGTAACAGAAATCAAATCCTGTGCATCAGTGTTAACCACTAATGTTTCTGCTCCGTGAATTCCGATTTCACTCATTCTGTCAACAGTATTACATCCACCCCCACCAACTCCAACAACACGAATCTTTGCCTTGCTTGCTTCCAATAATCTAATTAGTTCATCATCATGCTGGCCTTTAACCATTTTTTTTCCTTTTGGGCCTAACTTTTCATTAACCATGTAATTTTTTACGACTTTGTCAACAACAGTTTTCAACTTTTATCCCCCCGAAAAAACAACAAATAATACTCATTTATTAAACAAAAACAATTAAAAACACAATTTGAATTAACCCCTAAAAAGAGACAAATTCATTAACCAGCAAAAAACTGAATAAAAACAAAAAACAATCCAGTCAATTTAAAAAGATATATCTATATAAAATATTTTTTAATGGACTCAAAAAAATCATTAAAAAAAACTAATTTTTCTTTAACTGATGTTGTTTCAATTTACGATTTCTCAAGAGAAGACATAATATATGTCTTGGAAAGAGCAAAAGAAATTGAATCAATGTCAGCAGCAGAAAAAAGCAAATTATTAGAAAACAAAATTGTTGCTTCAATGTTCTTTGAACCAAGCACAAGAACCAGATTAAGTTTTGAAACAGCAATACAGGCATTAGGTGCAAAAGTAATTGGTTTTGCTGAAGCAGGAGTTACTTCAGCAAAAAAAGGAGAAACTTTTTCTGACACAATAAAAGTAATGAGCAATTACGCAGACCTATTAGTAATGAGACACCCGTTAAGCGGAACAGCAAGATTAGCAGCAGAAAAAAGCAACAAGCCAATATTAAACGGCGGAGACGGACCAAACCAGCACCCGACACAAACACTGTTAGACTTATATACAATAAAAAAATATGTTGGAGAAATAGACGGACTAAAAATAGGTTTTGCAGGCGATTTAAAATATGGAAGAACAGTGCATTCACTTGCAACAGCATTAACTCATTTTAATGCAACACAATATTACATTTCCCCGCAAAGCCTGAAAATGCCAAAACATTTAACAGACGAAATAAAAGAAAAATGCAAAGTATATGAAACAGAAGAACTGGAAAAATATATTCCTGAATTAGACGTATTATATATGACAAGAATACAAAAAGAAAGGTTTCCGGATGAATTAGAATATGCTAAAGTAAAAGATGCTTATGTGCTGGAAAAATCAATGCTTAAAAACGCAAAAAAAACAATGAAAGTAATGCATCCCCTGCCAAGAGTAAACGAAATATCAACTGATGTTGATGAAACAGAACACGCAATATATTTCCAGCAGACAGCGTCAGGAATTCCTGTAAGAGAAGCATTACTTGATATTTTATCCAAGGTGAAAAAGTGAACAAAGAAGAAATAATAAAAAAAATCAGGGTAAGGGTAACGCCAATAGGAAACGGGACAGCAATAGACCACATTGAACCAGGAAAAGGACTAAGAATAGTTGAAATACTTGGATTGAATTCAGGCAACGCAGCATCAATTGCATTAAACACTGAAAGCAGAAAAATGAAAGAAAAAAGAAAAGACTTAATTTTAATGGAAAACAGGTTCTTAACAGAAGAAGAACTGAACAAAATACGGCTGATTGCAAAAAACGCAACAGTAAACACAATAAAAAATTTTAAAATAGAAAAAAAAGAATCACTTGACCTGCCGGAAAAAGTGCAGGGAATTCTAAAATGCATTAATCCGGCATGCATTACAAACCACGAGGAAATAAAAACAAAATTTTCAATTAAAAACAATCCGGTGCAGGCAAAATGCTTTTACTGCGAAACAGCAATGAACAAAGAAGAAATAAGAAAGCATATTAAATGACAAAGGAAAAAAAAATGTCTTTGCTGATAAAAAACGCAAAAATCTATTTCAAAAACAAGTTCTGCATTAAAAACGTTTTCTGCAGCAAAGGAAAAATTACCAGAATAACTGATTCAGAAATAAAAGCAGACAAAGTGATTAACGGAAAAAACAGGTATTTGCTGCCCGGGGGAATTGACTGCCATGTTCATTTCAGGGAACCGGGAATGGAATTCAAAGGAAACTGGAAAACAGAAAGCTCAGCTGCTTTAGCAGGAGGCATAACAACAGTAATTGACATGCCAAACACAATTCCATCCACAACAACAATAAAAGCATTAAAAGAAAAAAGATGGATTGCAGAAAAAAATGCCTCAGTCAATTACGGCTTTCATTTCGGGGCAGAAAAAGAAAAACTGAATGAAATAAAAAAAGCAGGGAACATTGCTTCAGCCAAAGTTTTTATGGGTTCATCAACAGGAAACTTATTAATTGAAGAAGAAAAAGTTCTGGAAGAAATTTTTAAAATAGGAAAAGCAAAAAAATTGATTACTGTACTGCACGCAGAAGACGAAAAAACAATCAGAAAAAACACTGAAAAAGCAAAGGAACTGAAATGGAATGATGTTAAATTTCATAATAAAATCAGAACTGTGGAAGCAGAAGTTAATGCAATAAAAAATGCATTGAAATTACAGAAAAAAATCAGGAACAAAATTCATTTCCTGCATGTTTCTTCTGAACAGGGATTAAAAGAAATAATCAAAGCAAAAAAAGAAAGGAAAGGAATTACCTGCGAAGTTGCACCGCACCATTTGTTCCTGAACGAAAATCATTTAAAAAAACTCGGGAATTTCGGGAAAATAAACCCTCCTTTAAGGACAAAAAAAGACAATGAGTTTTTAATGAAAAATTTGTTGAATGCAGGCATTGATTTTGTTGCAACAGACCATGCTCCTCATTCAAAAAAAGAAAAACAAAAAAAATATTCTGATGCCCCTTCAGGGGTAACCGGAACAGAAACAGTTTATTCCCTGCTGTTAAATGAAACAGCAATGCACAGAATGAAATTAGAAAAAGTAATTCAGGTTTTATGCGAAAAGCCAGCTGAAGTTTTTGGAATAAAAAACAAGGGAAAAATAATTGAAGGATTTGATGCTGACTTGGTTTTAGTGGATTTAAATAAAAAATTTACAGTGAAAAACGAAAAAATGCATTCAAAATGCAAATGGAGCCCGTTTAACGGAATAAAATTAAAAGGTGTAATAGAAAAAACTATTATTGCAGGAAACATTGTTTATGACAAAGGAAAAATCAACAAAAAATTCAGGGGAAAAGAAATAATATTCGGGGGGAAATAATGCAGGAATACAAAAAAGAATTCATTGAATTCTTGGTTTCAAAAGACGCATTAAAGTTCGGTGAATTCACTTTAAAAAGCGGAAGAAAAAGCCCTTATTTTATTAACACAGGAATGTTTAAAGACGGAGAAGGAATAACAAAACTTGCCTTTTATTACGCCAAAGCAATAAAAGAAAATTTTAAAGAATTTGATGTATTGTTCGGGCCTGCATACAAAGGAATCCCATTATGCATTGCAGCATCAATGGAACTCAATAAACTGGGAATAAACAAAGGATATTCATTTAACAGAAAAGAAGCAAAAGATCACGGGGAAAAAGGAAACATAATTGGAACAAACTTAAATGAAAAAACAAAAGTATTGATAATAGATGATGTAATTACTGCAGGAACAGCAGTAAAAGAAACAATTGAACTGCTGGAAAAAGAAGGAAATCCGGAAATAACAGGAATAATTATTTCAGTTAACAGAAAAGAAAAAGGAACAGGAGAAAAAAGCGCAATACAGGAACTTGAAGAAAATTTAGGAATAAAAATTACTTCAATAATAGATTTTGATGACATAACAGAATATCTGCATAACAGGAAAATTAACGGAAAAATAATTTTAGACGACAAAAAATACAGGGAAATGATGAAATACAAAAAACAATATGGAGTATAAAAAATGAAAAAAATATTTTTAGCTTTAGATAATATGGAAAAAAAAGAAATACTTGATTTGGTTAAAGAATTAAAAGATGAAGTAATGTTCAAGATAAATGATTCTTTTACTAAATTTGGCCCTGAATTAATTGAAGAAATTCATTCTCTTGGGGGAGAAGTTTTTCTGGATTTAAAATTCCACGATATTCCTAATACAGTAAAAAATTATTCTTTGACAGCAGCAGAAAAAAAAGTTTTTGTGTTTAATGTTCATTGCATGGGCGGAATAGAAATGATGAAACAGGCAAGAAAAGCAGTTGATGAATACAGTGAAAAAAACAATTCAAGAAAACCATTAATTGTTGGGGTAACAATTTTAACCAGCATGAATGAAGAAAACCTGAAAAAAGAACTGAAAATTGATTCTTCGGTTGAAGAAATGGTTAAACATTTGGCTTTGCAGGCAAAAAAAGCCGGATTAGATGGGGCAGTTTGTTCACCAAAAGAAATTACTTTAATCAAAAAAGCCTGTGGAAAAGAATTCATTACAATCTGCCCTGGAATCAGACCTAAATGGAGTACAAAAGATGACCAGAAAAGAATTACTACACCAAAACAGGCGGTTTCTGACGGAGCAGATTATTTAGTTATCGGCAGACCAATAATCAAAGCAGAAGATTATGGAATGACCAGAAAACAGGCAGTAAAAAAAATCATTCAAGAGCTAATTTAATCAATGCATTAAATATTTAAACAATTAATCCCTTTTTCTTTCTGTTATGAAATATTCAAAAAAAATGAAAACAAAATTCATTGATATTGAAGCAGGAAAACTGATTTCAATTATTCATGAAAAAGATGCAAAAGAATTAGGAGTATTTCCTTTAGACAGGGTAGAATTGTTTAACCCAAGAACAAAAAAGAAAATTATCACTGTAGTGGATACAACTGATTCAATGGTTAAACCAAAACAAATCGGCTTGTTTAAAGATTTATTTAAAGAACTTGGATTAAAAAAACAAATTGAAATTATTGTAACCCCTGTTTCCCCACCTGAAAGTGTTAAATTAATTAAAAAGAAAATGGACGGGCATACATTAGATGAAAAAGAAATAAAAAAAATAGTTCAGGACATAACAAAAAATTATTTATCTGAAATAGAAGCAAGTGCTTTTGTTTCAGCTATTTATATTCACGGGCTTCATTTACATGAAACAATTGCAATGACAAAAGCATTGGTTGCCGAAGGAAAAAAAATAAAATTATCAAAAAAACCTGTTGTAGACAAGCATTCAATCGGAGGAATTAATGGCAGGGCAACAATGATTACTGTTCCAATAGTGGCAGCAAACAATTTATTTATTCCAAAAACTTCATCTAAAAGCATTACTTCAGCAGCAGGAACCGCTGATTCAATGGAAGTGCTGGCAAATGTTAATCTTTCAATGAAAAAAATTAAATCAATAACAGAAAAAGTCGGCGGGGTAATTGCTTGGGGGGGAGGACTGGATTTAGCTCCAGGAGACGACAAAATAATCAAAATAGAACACCCATTAAATTTAGATCCGCAGGGGCAAGTTATTGCTTCAGTGATGTCAAAAAAAGTCAGTGTAGGAGCAAAATATTTAGTTATTGACATTCCGGTAGGACAACAAACCAAAGTAAAAACAAAACAAAGAGCAGAAGAAATGGCAGAAAAATTCCTGCAAGTTGCAAAAGAAATGGGAATTAAATGCGAGGTATTACTGACTGACGGAACACAGGCAAACGGCCCTGCATTTGGAGCGGCATTAGAAGCAAAACACGCAATGGAAATATTAGAAGGAAAAACATTTGATAATTTAGCGCAAAAATCCTGTCAATTAGCAGGAACATTATTTGAATTAACAGGCAAAACAAAAAAAGGGAAAGGATATGACAAAGCAGTTGAAATATTAAAAACAGGAAAAGCATTAAAAAAAATGCAGGAAATAATCAAGGCACAGGGCGGAAAAATTATTTCTTCAAAACAAATAAAATTAAGTTCAAAAAAAATTGAAATAAAAGCAAACAAAAAAGGAAAAATTGAAAGAATTGATTTAGGGGTATTAAAAGAAATAGCAAGAGATGCAGGAGCTCCGGCAGACAAAAAAGCAGGCCTGTTATTGAAAGTAAAAGAAGATGATGAAATAACAAAAGGACAAATATTATTTGAAATCCACGGAGAAAACGAAAGAAAACTAAAAATAGCAAAAGAAAACGCGTTAAAAAATAATCCAATAAAATTTGGGGGGGTAATAATAGAAAAAATTAAATAATTATTTTATTAGTTCACTGAATAATTCAATGAATTCACTTGATTCCATTAAATAAACTTTTTGATTGAATTCAATTTCATTTAATTTCTTTTTAATTTTTGATTTAGTTTTTTCATCTAATTTCATTAAAGGTAATGCTTTGGTTAAAGCAGAAACAAAAACCCTGTTTTTAAACCTGAACAAAATTTTTACAAACTCAAAAAACTCTTTTTTATTCTTTAATTTAACTTTGTTTTTCTTTAATTTAATTAAACAAAATTCGCCAGAAGTTGGAGGAAAAAAATAATCTGACTGCACTTCCACTACCTCAATTACTTCAAAAAAAGAATCAGTTAAAACACCTGCAAAACCATAATCAACAAAACCCGGTTCAGCCAGAATTTTTTCTGCAAACTCTTTTGGCAAAAGCAAAACCATTAAATCAAAATCAAAATAAAATAACTTAGAAAAATTATCCGATAAGTTGCCTGAAGAAAAAAAAGAAACACATTTATTTACATTTAATTTTTTTGAATAAGAAACAAAAGAAGCATTAATTAAATTAATTTTTGGAAGTTCTTTTTTTAGTAATGGAATTAATTCAGTTCTTTGCTCAAAAGCAGTCAAAGAAGCTTTTTTAGAGATTTCTCTTGCAATAAAAAATTCTCCTGCATTAACTTCCAGCACTTTATCTGATTTTTTGAGATTGCTTAATCTTAGAATTTCTTCAAGCAAGCTTTCTTTTTTTACAAAATGAATTCCTGATCCTTTTTTTGGATAAAAACGGTATTTTAAAACAAGATTATTTAATTCAATAAACAAATTCATTTAAATCAGCGGAAACTTCTTTCTTCTTTTGGGGGAGGCCTGACAAAAACATAATATTTTAATTTATCGTCTTCTAATTCAACCAAAATTCTCTTTACAATTAATCTGGTTGGGTTAGGCATTAAACTAACTCTTTCACTTATTTCACTAAATGACTCAAAAGGCTTTGATTCTCTTTCTTTTAATATCTGAAACAAATGCTTTTTTCCAAGTCCAGGAAGTAATTCAAGCTGATGCATTCTCAAAGACAAAGAACCGGATTTATTAAAAAAATCAATAAATTTTTGTGGATCTTCTTTTACAATCATTTCAATTGCTTTTTCTATTTCAGAAACAGCAGTATTAGTTAATTCACCAAAAGAAATTCTTCTTTTAATAAACTGAATTTCTTTTCTTTCTTCTTTTCCAATATACACTTTTGTTAAAACTTTTAATACAGTTAAAGGGATTACTTCTAATAAAGTAAAGAATTCAGTTCCAATTATTTGTGCAATTGGCTCTGATTTGAAGCTGTTGCTCTTGCCTGTAGGTAAGTAATCCAAAACTATCCCGTGTTCTTCGTTTGGCATTATTTAACAACTCCATTTTAATTTCCTTATCTATTTTCCTTAAAGGAAAACAAACTCAACTCTCTCTTTACTTTTTTTCTTTTGTTTTAGGTTTTTTTCCTGTTGAAACTTTTTCTTTTGATTCACCAGAATAAACTCCTTTAACCAACTTTAATATTTTATCTAAACTTTCATCTGAAACTTTTGTGTTCTTTCCAATAATCAAAGAAATAACTTCAGTATTCTGAGGCAACAAATCAGTTATTTTGATTGCTATTTCATCTGTCATGCCTTCAATCTCCATTAATTCAGCAACTAATTTGTCTGCTTTAGGTCTTGAAATCTTAGAAAATTTATCTGCATATTTTAAAGTTAAACTCTGTTCATAAGTTAATTCACCTTCTTTAGCTAACTCTTTTAATAATTCTTTTACTTTAACCAAAGAAATCGGTTTAACTGACAAAACTTTTTCATCCATCATTTTGATTCACCAGCCATTGTTAATTCCTTTAAATGAGCAGGATGCACAATTAACTGCTTTGCTTTATTTCCATCCCTTAAATTAACTATATAACTTCTTCCTCTTTTTTCTTGAACTTTTCCTGTTTTGCCTTGAAATCTTCTAAAAGGAATTCCTTCATGAATCCTTGAATTAATATGAATCTGGACAGTTTGTCCTTCTTTTAATTCAGCTAACATTTTGTTAACAGTGGTTCTTTCCTTTCTTTTTAGAGTATCTCTTTGTTTTGCTCTTTTTCCTTTTGCTTTCTTATTTGACATAATCTCACCATAAATGACTAAATAAAACTAATAATAATAAGTGAAAGATAAGATTTAAATAAAGAACTTTTAGCACTAATTAACTCATCTTTTTTTTGATTAAGTGCAAAATTTAAATAATATGCAAAGCCAAGCCATTCCCCGGCTTTGTCGAAAAAACGGCTGATTTAGGAGGTTTTGTTAATGGTGCCAAATTCATCTGGTAAAAATGGAAAAGGAGGTGAAAAAGAAAGAATTATAAAGAAAGAAAGCGTTTTGGTTTCCACTCCTTTTCTATTCTTTAAAGTTAAAGACAGTAATTAGTTTTTCAATGATTTTTCTAATAGTGAAAGCCACTTATTTCTATCCAAATCTAATTCTATTCCTGCTTTTTGGGATGGAGTCATTCCAATAGTAGAATTCTCTTTGATAAAATTGAAATATAACTTAAATCCGTTGTATAGCGGGTTGGTTGGTTACTAACCAAACAAACAAAATTTTAAATACATCTTAATACCAATATTAATGCTACTAAGTAGTAAGTAGTAATTAAATAAAATTGAGATGAGATGAGATGGCTAAACCAATTTTGAGAACTCCTGACTTAACAGGAGCGGATGCAGAAAGGTTCTTAGCTATGCATAGAAATATGACTTTGAGCAAACAAAAAGAACAAATCCTCAAATCTTGTGTAAACACTTATAGAAAACATAAAAAATAACTTTGGGCATTACAATATTAATGCAATCAGAACCAAAAGAAATTAGCGAATTCTGTTTAGAACAAATAGAAATACAAAAACTTAGTAGTGAACACAACACTCTAGATTTTGATTGTTATGATGGGTATGAGGAAGATAAAGACTTAAATGATTTCATAAAAAATGATGCATTAAATGAAAGATATGAAGGTTGGAATCAGACTTATGTTGCAATAAAAAAAGGAACAAAAGATGTAGTTGGTTTTTTTTCGATTTCTAATGAGTCTTTTGAAGTAAGACCTGAAATAAAAAAAGAAAAAAACAAACCATATCAACAAATTCCTGCCACTAAAATCGCACGACTTGCTGTAGATAATAATCATCAAAACAAAGGACTTGGAACTTTTTTAGTTAAATTTGCTATTGGTTTTATAGTAGACCAAATCTGCAAAAATAGTGGTTGTAGGTATATAACCGTTGATGCATATCCCCACAGAGTTGACTGGTACAAGAATCATTTTGATTTTACTGAAAATGTAATAGTAGAAACAAATTCTAATAGATGTATAAACCTTATTCTTGATTTAAAAGATTTTGAAAAGAAATTGAAAAAATAGTTTTATTTGTTATTTTGTATGGCTTTCAATAACTGACGCATTCGACACCTAAATTCACCAGACGACTTTACGACAAAGCCGTTCGGCTTTGCACAACGAATAGCTATTTTTTAAGAATTAATGTGCAGGAATCAATCCTGCACATTTATTGCATTATATTACTGATTTTCTACCAATAAGATCTGGGTTTACAGCCGCCCAATAGTAGTCTGCTCTACCCTGACGTCTTTTATTTACTTTGCCTTCTTTAACTAACCTTTCAAGACAATTCCTTATTCGGCTGTATAATGTAGCTTTGCCTTTTTTCCAAGTCTTAAAAGAACCATTAATTTCTTTCTGTTTGACATCAAAGGCATTAATCATAATGCCCCCCACATGGTAGGCATTACCCCTATCTTTCTGAAGAAACTCCTCCACTTCTTCACAAACAGACTTCTGCTCTAATTTTTTAATTGGGATTTTTTCTGGTTGCTTCATATTAAAAACCTCCTAAATGTTTAAAACATACTAAACATAATAAACAACAAAGTATATATAAATACATAAGTTAAAGAGTTAATGAGGATATTAAACAATAATTTTAACTTTTTCTCCCTCTAAATTCACTTCCAAACCTATTTCGTGGATTTCTTGAATCAGGACGCAAATGTTGTGGCAAAAGCATTTTACCAAAACTTCGTTAATCATTGCAGTTCCTTTCTTTGATTTCAGGTTATTTCCAAATTTTGATTTTAGCATATGAAAAACTGTTTCTGCGTTTGACCGCTTGTGATATTTTTTCATAAATTCTTCGTTGTTCAATACAAAGTATTCATACATTTTTTTCCAAATCCTAACTTTAGTTTTTTTTCCTGTTGTATTGCTTTTAAAAGGAATATAAGGAATTGCTCCAATGTCAGAAACTAATTGCAAATTCTTTCTTGAACTGTAAGCCTTATCTGCACTGATTTCCCGAACTTCAAAATTCTTGTGTGTGTCATTAACTAAATTTGGAAACATTGAAGTGTCAGCTATGTTTTTAGGGGTTACCTCTACGCTTGAAATGATGTTTGTTTTTACTCCGCTTATTGCGTGGCATTTAACCCACACTCTTTGATCTTTTTTTTCATTCCATTTGTAATCAAACCAACGAGAATAAACGCTTGTAGAAAAGCCAGAAGCATCTGCTGCAAAATCCTGTTCAACTTGCTTTAATGGTAAAGCAGATAACTCAATTAGCTTTTTTAGAATTACAGTCATATTTGGGTCGCTGTAATAATTCAAAAGAGTATTGAAATGTGGGACAGTTTCAATGTATCCTGCCTTCCTTAAAATTTCCAGTTCTGAAATTGCTCTCCTGCTTGCCAGTCCGGAATAAACTTTTATTGCACAAGCAAAAATCATTTCGTGAAGATTCTTATTTGGGTTTCCTCGTCTTACTCTATAATCAACTTTTAATAAATCAAGGAGTTCTTTCAGAATGTTAATGAACATTTCTTTTTCTTTCGTTTTAGCTTGATTATACGCAGTCCATTCCTGAGTGTGTTTTTTGGATTCTTTACCTGGCTTTTTGTATTGATGCAAAAGCAGTTCATTAAAGTCGTGTGCAAAATTCACAAGCTCTTTTCCAACGTTCTTAAGCAAAACAAATACTTCAGTACAATCACGGCATTTATAAGTTTCGAGAGATTTAGATTCCATTTTCCTATGATTAAGTAAAACTATTTTTCTTGACCCGCAATGGGCACAAATAGGTTTTTTAGATTTATTTTCAAACTCCTCCATCAAAACACCATTATACAATTTATATAAATTGTATAATAGGAAACCTTTTTAAATATTTTGTATAATTTGTATAAATTGGATAAAATGACAGAATGGATATCTATTTCAGTAACCAAAGAAGAAAAGAAATTTCTCAAAGAAAAATTAATTAGCCCTACAAAACTCTTCAAATGGGCTTTAGAGCAGAAAGGATTCAAAAAGAAATAATTTTCAAAAAACACCTCGTTTTTATATTGACTTAATTAACTAATATTAAACAATAAATTTTTATATTTTATAAAATTTAATAAATGCTTAAAATTGTATTTTATAAAATTAAACCTCCATAGGCAGTTGTATTTTATAAAAGACAACATTTATAAAGAGTTAAGATAATAATAATAGTATGAATGAAAATCGATTAACACTCCTAAGAGAACTTCAAAAAGAAAATAAGTGGTGGTCGGAACAAAAAGTGCCAAAAGAATTAGTTAGAGAATTCAAAAGGGCTGATTTTTACCCTTATAAAAGTCTAATTGATGATGAGTATGCAAATGTAGTAATTGGCCCAAGAAGAATAGGGAAATCAACAGTGTTATACCAACTTATAGATTTTTTAATAGAAACCAGAAAAGTACCTACAAATAGGATAATCTTGCTTTCATTGGAAAGACCTTTTTTTGGGACAGTTAAAAATCCGATTAAAGAATCTTTACAATTGTTTGAAGAAACGATTTTGAAAGAACCATTAGAAACTATAGAAAAACCAGTATATGTATTCCTTGACGAAGCAAGTCGTAATGAAGACTGGGCACTTCAGGTGAAAGAATACTTTGACAGAAAATACAAAATTAGATTTTTTATAACTGGCTCTTCAAGTCCTGCATTATTTGCAATAAGTTCAGAGTCATTGGTAGGGAGACACAACAGCATAATAATGCTGACTCTTAAATTTAGCGATGTAATAAAACTAATTAATGACCCAAAGGCCAAAAACCTATCAGTAGCGATAGGCAAAGCTTTTTTACGAGATCAGTTTATAAATGCGATTGAAAAGAATGAACCAAAAACATTCTATAAAGCACTTCAATCAATCTATGTTGAAGTGGGTTCTGAAGGGGAAACTCTACTCCAATTAATGCTTAACAAATATCTTCTAAGAGGAGGATATCCAGAATTTTACGATAAACAAAAGAGTTGGGCAGAAACATCAAGAACAATGAGAGAGGCTTATTTTGATGCAATAATAAGTTATGATATGATGAGAGTTTTTAATTCAAGAAACCCTGAAAAAATCAGACAACTCTATACTTTTTTAGCAGTTTATACTGCACAACAAGTAAATCTCTCAAATTTGTGCAGAGATTTAGGAATATCAAGAACTGCATTAACTGATTATTTATCACAACTGCAACAAACTCATTTAATCAAAATAATGAGGCCATATAAAAAAAATAAATTAAAAATAGGCAATGACATAAAAAAGATATATGTTTCAGATGTTGGATTAAGAAATGCAGTATTAGGAACAACAGAAGAAGAAATGAATGACCCCATTTTATTAGGTCGCTTAGCTGAAACTGTTGCACAAGACCACACTTTAAGATTAAAGTTTTGCTTAGATAAAAAAGCAGTTTGCGAAACGTTCTTTTGGAAATCAGACAGAGAAGTAGACATAATACTTGAAATTTCAGGAAAAATCCTTCCAATAGAATCAAAATATTCAGAACAAATAAAATCAGAAGATATACAAGAACTTAGAAAAGTCACAACAACAAACAACTGCCCCTTTGGAATACTCTTGACAAAGAACTCATTTCAATTTAATGAGAAAAACAAAATAATTAGCGTACCTTTGTGGCTTTATCTTTTAATGTGCTGAAGGCGATAAAATGGGAAATTATTATTTTGATATTGAAACTACTGGTTTGAATCCAAAAAATGATAAAATTATTACTATTCAATACCAAGAGCTTGACAGGCACACAGGTAAAGCAATTAGCGATCTTATAATTCTAAAAGAATGGGAATCGTCAGAACAAAATATTTTGGAAGAATTTATCAAATACTCAAAAATAGCAAGTAATTATCCTTTTGATTTTATTCCAACTGGTTATAATTTAAGTTTTGAACACAATTTCTTAAAGGAAAGAACAACACTTAATGGGCTAATCTCTCTTGACATTCTTAATAAACCTTTTATTGATCTTAGAACTTTTGGAGTATTAATGAACAGAGGGGAATTCAAAGGTTCTGGCCTTGATAAAATAACTGGTAAAGAGATGAGTGGAAAACTAATTCCAACATGGTATGAAAACAAAGAATATTCAAAAATAATTAAATATATTGAAAATGAAACAAAGTCATTTGTAGAGCTAAATGTTTGGCTTTACAAAGAAATGCCAAAGTGTTTAAAGAAATTTAAAAAAGAACATAACCTTTAAGTTTATCTTTTAACCAAGACTAAAATAATAGTTATTATGAATAACACCGGCACTATGCCTACAAACTATTTAAATAGTAATAATTTATTATTATCTTAGTTTAGTATTATAGGGTTTTAACAAATGGGTTATAAATTTTCTGTTATTGATTTGTTTTGCGGAGCAGGCGGTTTGAGTGAAGGATTTAGATTAGCCGATTTTAAAATACTTTTAGGAATTGACAGTGATAAAATTTCATTGGAAACTTACCAAAAAAATTTTTCTGAATCAAAAGCATACTGTGCTGATCTGTTTGATTTCAATCCTGAAAAAATTAAAAATGAATTAGGAAAGAAAAAACCAGATGTTATTATTGGTGGGCCTCCATGTCAGGGTTTTTCTCTTACCGGAACCAGAAATGTTAATGATCCAAGAAATAAATTATACATATCTTTCTATAAAACTGTCAAAGTATTGAAACCAAAAGCATTTTTAATAGAAAATGTTCCCGGACTCGCTAATTTATATGAAGGAAAAATCAAAGACAACATAATTGAAAGCTTCGACGATTTAGGATACAATGTTACCTGTAAGGTTTTATGCGCTGCAGATTTTAAAGTACCCCAAATAAGAAAAAGATTATTTTTTGTAGGCATTAAAAAAAAGTACGGAGTGTTCAAATTTCCTGAAAAAATAATAAAGAACCCAAAAAAATATATATCCTGTGAAGAAGCAATTAATGATTTGCCTGCTTTGGACGGAGTATATGCAGGGCGTGAAAATTCTCAATATAATGAAAAGGCAAAATCTAAATATCAAAAAGAAATGAGAAACGGAGATAAAATTTTATACAATCATGTTGCAACAAAACACACAGAATATGTTAAAAATGTAATTTCTTTAGTACCTGAAGGGGGAAACTACAAAGATCTGCCAAAAGGAGTAGGAGAAAGTAGAAAGTTTAATGAAGCATGGACAAGGTATCACAGCAAAAAACCCTCAAAAACTATTGATACAGGACACAGAAACCATTTTCACTATAAATATAAAAGGGTGCCTACTGTAAGAGAAAATGCAAGATTGCAATCTTTTAAGGATTCGTTTGTTTTTTTAGGTACAAAAACAAGCCAGTACAGACAAGTGGGCAATGCAGTTCCTCCTAAACTTGCATACTATGTTGCAAAAAAAATAAAAGAACAGTTAGATGATCAAAATGCCAATTAATACAATTGATTTATTTGCAGGTTGCGGGGGGTTGTCAGAAGGTTTTCTTAAAAACTCCGACTTTAATCTGTGTGCTTTTGTAGACTGGAACAAAAAATGCTGTGACACTTTAAAACATAATTTAAAAAACAAGTGGAAAATAAAAGATGCAGAAAACAGAGTTTTGTTTTTTGATATTCAGAAAACCAAGGAATTATTGTTTGGTTGGGAAGAGAATCCAAAATATCCCCAACACAAATATTCAGGTAAGGGAATAAGTGAACTTGAGAAAAATCACGGAAAAATTGATCTTATAATAGGTGGGCCCCCGTGTCAGGCTTATTCTATTGCAGGGAGAGTTCAGGATAAAAACGGAATGAAAGATGATTATAGAAATTATTTATTTGAAAGTTACATAAAAATTGTAGATTATTTTAAACCTTCTGCTTTTGTTTTTGAAAATGTTCCTGGAATGCTCAGTGCAGTTCCTGGAAACAGACCAGTCACTGAAAGAATAATAGAATCATTCAAAAAACATAATTATGAAATAATTCAGCCTATGCAAAAATTTGCTGTTTTCAATGCAGCCGAGTATGGAGTTCCACAAAACAGAAAGAGAGTTATTTTGTTAGGATTAAGAAAAGATAAATTTGGAGGAAAAATTACTCAGGCACTTCAGGATTTTTATCTTGATGTTATGCCAACTCTTAAAAATAAAAAAATCAGAACGGTTAAAGACGCAATAAATGACTTACCTAAATTTCATCCAACAGATGATGAAAGATCTCCTTACAAACCAAAAAGTTCATCTATCCCAAATCATTTCCCAAGATTTCATAATAAAAGAGATATTAAAATATTCAGAGAACTTGCTTACGACATAGAATCAAAAGAAAACAAGTATGAAAGTGCAAAAGAACTAAAAAAACTCTATACAAAAAGAACCGGAAAGACTTCTGCACTTCACAAATATTATGTTTTGAAATGGAATAAACCGAGTACTACAATAGTATCACATTTGCATAAAGACGGGTTAAGACATATTCATCCTGACTTTCATCAGGCAAGATCTATTACAGTCAGAGAAGCTGCAAGATTACAGTCATTTGAAGATGATTATGAATTTATTGGAAGCCAAAGCGACCAATATAAAATGGTTGGTGACGCAGTACCCCCACTATTCTCAGAAGCTATAGCAAAAGGGGTAAGTAGAGTCTTATCAAAATATACGTAATTTACTTTTTAGGTTTACTGTAATCTAAATAATAACTTCCATCATCTAAACAAGTAACATCAATAAAAGTTTTTCCATATTTCTTTAGATCCTCAACAGTAATTCTTTTTCCTTCGCGAACGCCTAATCTTTTTCTTATATATTTTCCTAAAATCTCTTTACTTTTAGCAGATGCAAGTTGCTTTGGATAAAGAAGACCTAATTCTGTCTGATTTCCTTCTTCTTGTAATTCCATTGTAGTTCCATCGTCCCAAACACCATCAATAAATGTTTGTTCAGATTCTTTTGGTTTAAAAAAACCAGTTTTTATTGCAACCTTACGAATTACAATACAGCTATCATTTGGCTTAACATGCCCTGCACTCATGCCCCAATTCAGTCCATGCGCAGGCTGAACTTTTCCGCTTCTATCCAACAAACTTATTCTTATAGTTTTAACTTTGCCGGCTTCCTTTTTAATTATCAGTTGTTTTGGGTCTAACTGAGCTGCTTTTGTTATTGAAGTAACTCTTGTTTTTAGACTGTGCAAACTACATCTTTCTGCCCCTTTATCACTGAATACATACTTTATATATTGCTCAAGTTCTCCAAAAAATGAAGGATCAATATCAACTAAAATTTCCTTTTCAGGAGTGTTTAAACCAGAGTTAGTAAAATTAGCAGACCCTACTAATGCCCTTACCATCTTTCCATTATCCTTCCAGATATAACATTTTGAATGAACACTGTTTCCTGGTAAAGAATAAAATATTTCAACATTCTCTTTCCTTTTATCAGTTCTGCTAAATATTTGGTGATTTGGCCCGGAAATTCCGCTTGGCGCCATTCCATAAAGAATTCTTAATTTTTTATTTAATTTCAATGCTTCTGTTACTTGAGACGCCCCGACATAACCAGAAATTATTATCAATTCATCAAATTTACCAAAATTTTTATCAAACACCATTTTAGACAGGTTTCTTGTATAAAGCATATCAAAATTCTCTCCATTCACTTTATTATTTTATTAAAAGCTTCGTCAAATGTTTCCTTTATTTCATGTTCCCAAATTCTTGTAACATTAAAACCAGACTTGCGAAGTTTTTTGTTTGCATAAGAGTCTCTTTCAGTATTCTTTCTTATTTTTTGCATCCAAAAACGTTTATTTGATTTAGGTTTAACATAACATCTTGGGCATTTGTGCCAAAAACAACCATCAATAAAAACAATAGAATTTGTTTCTTTAATAAAAAAGTCTGGATTTCCTTCAATGTTTGGGTGAGTTTTATGTTTTATTTTTCTTCCTTTAAGAAAATTGTGTACTTTAACTTCCTGTTTAGTCCATTTACTTCTGATCCTTGACATATTATAGCTTCTCTGTTTTTTTGTATGAACATCAACCATACATTAATTATTGTGCAAAATACTTAATTAATGTGCAGGACGCAATAAATGTGCAAAGCCAAGCCGTTCCCCTGATTTTTAAATAGCTTTTTAAAGGTTTAGTTAACCTTTTATAATAGCTTTATAAAGGATTTAAACATAACTTTTGTTTAAGGGGTGGGGGAAAATAAATGGAATATCAAATTGTTAATTTAGTTGCATCAGCTACAATGCATGCAACATTAGACTTATATAATTTAGCTGTAAGTGTGCCAAATATTGAATATGAACCAGAACAATTCCCAGGAGCAATATTAAAATTAAAAGAACCAAAAGTTTCAATGTTATTATTCAAAAACGGAAAAGTAATTTGTTCAGGAGCATCAAATGAAAAAGAAATTGAATTAGGAATAATTAAAGCATCAAGATTAATTCACGAAATACAACCAAAAGTCAAAGTACTAAAAAAAGTTGAATACACTGTAGTTAATTTAGTTGCTACAGCAAATTTACATCAACAATTAGATTTGTTTAATACAGCATTGAATTTAGAAAATGTTGAATATGAACCAGAACAATTCCCAGGAGCAATACTAAGATTAGAAGACCCAAAAATAACTTTATTATTATTCAAAAACGGAAAAGTAATTTGCGCCGGAGCAAAAAAAGAAGAAGACTTAAAAAGAGGATTAGAAAAAGCAGCAAAATTAGTCGGCAAAGTAAACAAAGGAGTTAAACAACCAGCTTTTTCTGACGCATTAGGACTTGGAATGGAACAACCAGCTCCAAGAAAAATAATTATTAAAAAACCAGTTAAAACAAAAAAAGTTTTAGTAAAAGCAAAACCTGAAAAGAAAAAAATAATTCAGAAAAAGAAAATCGTGGTTAAGAAAGCAACAAAAAAACCAGTGAAAAAAGTTAAGGCTAAAGCAAAGAAAACAGTTAAAGCTAAACCAAAAAAGAAGAAGAAAAAGTGAAAAAACCTTGATTAAAAGGTTTTTAATCCTTTCTTTTAACAAATAATTACGATTAGCGGTCATAGCAGAAGGGAAACACCTGGACTCATTCCGAACCCAGAAGTTAAGCCTTTTAGCGATTTGGTTTGCACTAAGTTTTTACTCGGAGCATCCAAGACGCTGCTAATCATTATTTTTACAAACTTATTGTAATCATTACAATTTAAGCTATTTGAAGCAATATTATTTCTTTGCGATTTTTCAATGCTGTTCCTTTTTTTCCTGCTTCAATTGATTCTTCTAAAACTTATGCACCTTTTTTGCAAAGTATTAAATAAAACAATCAATACTACATCTCTATGGCAGGTAGTAAAATACATAGGAAAATACTGGGCAAGCCTGGCACTTTAATTGGCTCAGGACAGCAGATTGTTGATGCGAAAGGCAGGATAAGGATGCTGCCCACAAACAACGTGAGAAAAGAAAGATTTATCGAAGCTATTAAAAGAAAGGTTGAGACAAAAAAAGATCAGAGAACCAGAATCAGCCTCCCAAAGACACTGCCAAAGCCAACTTTAATGAGAATACTTAAACAAATGGGTTTCAAAGAAGTCCCAGGCGCATCACCCCAAAAATTTAAACACCCAAAACATGGTGTTGTTCATCTTCCATCAGGAAAAGGAATTAGAACTGGAGCTATTAGTATAAGAAGAAGTTTCTGGGGAAAAATAATCTCATGCTACTTAAAGCAGGGCGGAAAAATATAATTAATTTTAGTCTGCCCGACGCTGCTAATCATTATTTTTACAAACTTATTGTAATCATTTGAATTAAAGGTATTTTAAGCTGTTTATTAAATAGAAAAAAAATTAATCTTTTAATGATTTTATTAAAAAAATTTTTGCAGTTCTTCAAGGCTTAAATGAGACTGCCTTAAAATTGATTTCATTGTTCCGGTTCTGATTACAGGGCGCAATGGAACTATAACAGTTTTCTTTTCGCCAGAATCAGTTTTTCTTAATTTTACATGGCTTCCTTTCTGGCTTACAATTTCAAAACCAGCTTTCTCTAAAGCTTTAATTACTTCTTTTCCTGAAACAACAGGAAATTTAGGCATTAACTTTCACTTCAAAAGTAGTTACAAAAGGAGTCATTTCTGAAACCTTTATTTCTTTTTCGTCTTCCAAATATAATTCAACTGCTTCTTTTAAGTTAGCTAAAGCTTCTTCAATTGAATCCCCTTGAGAAGCAACATCTAGTTCAGGGCACAAAGCAACATATTCTCCGTCTTCCTTGGAAATAATAGCAGATAATTTCATCTTATTCACTAACAATAAATAGTTATAAACTGTATAAAAAACATTGTTTTTTGAACTCCCCGACGCTGCTAATCATTTCATTTACTAATTCTGTTTTTTTATTATCTGCCATAAAATCTTTTTCTTAATTTATCTGCTAAGTCAGAAAACAAAAGTCTTAATTCAAATGCTCTGGCTCCAAATTTATGCCTTATTTGTCTTATCTTTTTATGTTCTTCTAAATAGTTGGGGGTTTCCCTTGGCATTTTGGCTATCTGTTCTTCCCAGATTATCCCCATCTCTTTTAAACTGCCAGCCGTTTTTTCCAGTCTTTCAGCCAAATTCATTGCTTTTCTTGGACTGAGTTCTATTCTTTTACCTTCTAATAAACGATTAAACAAAGAGTTACATTCTGCTAAATTTAGATTGAACACTTTTTCTATTTCAGAGTCAATTATCCCGCTGATTTTATTGTCAATAACTTTTCCTCTTTTATTTCCCTTAGGCAACCTAATGTGCTCAAGAACAATATCGGCTAATCTTTTGTTTAAATTTTCTGCTAACTTGTATCTTTTGTTATCGGCTCTTCCATGGCTTGTAAAACTTGAAACAAATCGCCTGTACATGGTGCGCCTCGTAGAAGGGTTCCTTTTTCTTAATCTAAATCCTTTCACAATAAAACACTGAAATAACAATATTTTTCTTAGTTTAAAAAGTTATTTACCTGCACATAAAGATGCGTTTATTTAAAAGAAGAATAATACTTAATTGGATTAGGAAAGTGATTTTATGAAAAACGCGATAATGAGATTCAAATTACTCCGAATCAAAATCAAATCACTCAACTTAAAAAGGCACTGGACTGCAGGAAAAAAAAACAAGACGAACAAAACAAACACTTGACAAAAGCCCTGGCTGGAAAAAACTCACGCCAGAACAACAGTTAAATTTAATTCAAAAAGCGATTGAAGAAACTGCTTTAGAACGCAGGGCAACACAAGACATTATGTCAATTTCATTTACTCATGAAATAAAAGATTTGAAAACAAAAATTCAGGCGCTCAGACAGCAGGAAAATTCACTTCGCTTACTTGCAAAGAAATACCGCAAACAAAGAAAAAAATGATTTTGTTTTAAAGCAGTTTAACTTGCATTAGCCAAGTTTGTTTGCAAATTTAGCATACGACAAGGGTAAACCCATTTCCATAATCTTTTATCAAAATAAGGAGTGCAGTCTCTGACAAAAGAAACTGAAGCAGAAGCTGAATTATTTAATTCATTTGATTCAAGTTTCAGGTTGTCTTCATCTATTACAACAGAAACTGTTTTTGAAACAGGAACTGAACTGGAAATAATAGCAGAAATTTGGGTGTTAGAGTTAGCTGGTAAATTGATTGTTTGTTCATGCACTAAATCTGAACCAAAATAAATTCTTGCATTGACATTATCTGCATCAGTACTTCCATTGTTATAAATGACTGAAGTAATTTGAATGTCTTTTCCTGGATAAACAAATGAGTCAGAAACATTAATTGAAGGAGTTAAATCTGCATACCAGTTTAATCCAATCCAGTTTCTTACTCCATACCCCGGTCCAGTAATAGAATCATATCTGAAAATTGGTTTTGTTTGGGATTCAAAATCTAAATTTAATGCTCTTCCAAATAAATCAATTACTGTCATGTCAGTAAAAAAACTATCTGAACCTGAACCGCCTAATTCAAATGATTTATCTAATGATTCAGAATTGTTTTCCATTAAATCAAAAAAGTTTTCAAAATTTAATTCATGTTCGTCTCTTAATAAGCTGAACATCCAGGCAGTAATTGAATAGCCATTGCTTGACTGGATTTCGTTTTCTTCAGGGCTTGTGTCATAATAATCATTTTCAGTGTAATCAGCCCAATTGTAATAACTGTCTCCCTGAAAAATGTAATGGTTAGAAGTTTCCTGTGGAATGTCTCCATATAATGAAAGAATATTGTATTCATTGTATCTGGCAAACCCTTCAGTTAACCATTTTCTTTTAAAAACAGGTTCAGGGTTGATTCCATGAGTTGATTCATGCATTGCTACCCCCATATATCTCCAGTTGTCTCCTAATTCTGTTGGATTATTCCATAAAGGGTTTCCATTAATCCAGATTGGTTGCTGGCAACTGGACTTATACAAAGGATCAGAGAAAAACAATGAAGCGCTTCCATTTCCTCCGCCTCCACCATAACAGCCGGTTGTTCCTCTTACAATAACCATTAATTTCTGGTTAAAAGAAGTTTCAGAATTCCAGTGAGTAAAATCCTCTAAAAAATTAAGTCTTTGTTCAAACAAAACAAAAAACTCATTTAATTCAACAGAATTAGAATTATAGTAATCTGATTCAATATACAAATCAAATCTATTAAAATAAAAAATTTCCCATGTTTCAGAAGTCATAATTAAAGGTTCATTGACTTCATCAAAAACAATTTCTGGGCCTTTGTAAAGAATTCCATTAGTATAAACAGGTTTAACTGAAGTGCCTGTATTTAGATAAACATAGACTTGTCCATTAGATTCTTTTCTCACTAAATCTAATTTTCTGTCGTTATCAAAATCAATATGTTTAGAAGACACAGGAGAAACAATTTCATCAAAAACCATGTCCTGTTCAGCCTGAATAACCTTATCATTAACCAAAGCAAAAGCTGTGCTACATAACAAAGTTATTGTAATTAAAAACAATAAAAACTTCTTCAAATACACCACTCTCTATTAATAATATATACATAAAAAGGTTTAAAAACTGGATTTTTGGGAAAAAAAGGGGTTTTAGGGTTTTTTTGGTTTTTTGAATTTATCATAAAACAATATAATAAAACATGAAATTAAGTACCATAAAACAACATGTAACGCCATAATGCCCAAAACAATTATTGACCCTATCGGACCATCAGGCACTGAGTCTAAAAACAATTCATCAAGTAAAGGAAAAAAACCAATTCCTAATGGTAGAAAAAAAGCAGTTACCATTGTAAGAATTTCTGGGGTTTGACAGCCCAAACAATCAGAACCAGATTCAGTAAAAAATAATGTGCTAATTATCATTAACAAAAATCCCAGAAAAAAAGCAAAAAATAGGCACAACATGAGTTTTCTCAAATCTGGTTTAATAAATTGTTTAAAGCCCATATGTTCAATGTAGTTCAAACTAATATTTTAAGTTATTGTTATTCTTTTGTTTTATCAAAAACGTATATTTAAATCATTTGCTGACTTTTTTTATTTAAGTGTTGTTTAATGGGGTTAGATTTACGCAAAAAAATCAGTTCAATTGAAAGAAAACATCTCATAATTTTATTATTGTTGTTTTTGTTAGCGTTTGGAATCAGAGCTAACTTAATGAAATATGAATTGTTTTTTGAATTTGACACTTACTGGCATGCAAGAGTAGGTTCATATATTTTACAAGGGCAAGGAGTTCCTGATAGAGACCCTTTAGCATATTATCAGCTATATGGTTCTCCAATTGGATGGAAAATATCCCCTGTGTTCTGGTTTTTGTCTACTGCGATTTATTCAGTTTTTACTTTAGGGTTGTTTGGGTATGATAAAAATTTATGGATTGCGTTTGTGAAGTTTTTGCCGGCGTTTTACGGAGCATTAATTTCTGTTGCAGTTTATTTTTTGTTCAAAGAAATTTATAACAGAAAAGCAGGATATATTGCTTCTTTTATTGCAGCAGTTACTCCTGCTTTTGTTTACAGAACAATGGCAGGACAATTCGAAGACGATGCATTAGGATTTTTATGGATGGTAATTGGATTTTATTTTTTTGTTAAAGCAGTAAAAGAAATGAATTTTAACAGAGAATCAATCAAAAACGCAATTTTAGCTGGATTATTTTTTGGGGTAATGGCCTGGACCTGGGAAATGTTCATGCTGATTCCATTAATTTTAGTGTCTTATGTAATCACTACTTGTGTTTTGATGTGGTTTAATAAAATTGAAACAAAAAAAATAATGCATTTAATAAAAATTTTTGCAATAGTGTTTGTTTTGTTTGGGGTTATTGCAACAGCAAAAGATGAGGGAAACTGGATTGGAAGAGACGTCCAGTACATAATTAGGTATATCCCAATAAATCAGGAAAATATTGAGAGATTTACTGGGGAAGGAGGAAGAGAAGGAATTTTTGGAATGACAGTAGGAGAAGAAAACACTGGAATACAATATTTTGGAACAAAATATAATGCATTAATTATTTTTCCGATTCTTGCCCTGCTGATTGTATTGTATAATTTTTTTGTTTTTCCAATAATCAATTATGTATTTAATTTAAAGGAAAAAAAAGAATGGGGCAATCCGGAATACTTCGCTTTTATTCCATTTTATTGGGTTGGAATTACTTTGTTTATGGCATGGAGCAAACTAAAATTCACTTATGTGTTTGGTTTAGGGGTTGCAATAGGTGCAGGCTTAGTTGGATATTATATTTTTGAATTTATGAAATCAAGAACAGGGTTTGAAAAAAAAGTTGTTGGTTTATTTTTAGGTTTTATGTTATTAGTTGGGATTGCTTCAGGAACATTTTTTATGACCCAAAATACTCCAAATATTGAATATACTTATGGATGGAAACCTGCATTAAACTGGTTAAAAGAAAACACTCCAGAAGACGCAAAAATGTTTAATTGGTGGGATGAAGGACACTGGATTACTTTTATTGGAGAAAGAGCTGTAATTGAAGACAACAGGAACATTGACCTAAATGCCGACATTGATGCAGCTAAATTTATTTTAAGCACTGATCAAGAAACAGCTTATGCATTAGTTGAAAAATATAATTCTGATTATTTGATTTTTGGTTCTGATTTGCTTGAAAAACAAAATTCAATGGTGATTTATGCTTATTTAGATGAACCAGAAAAAAAGAACGCTGAACTAGGAAGATTTTTTGCAGTGGCCATGCCTTGTTCAACAACAACAAATAAACTAACCGGGATAACAACACATAATTGTGGGGGCAATATATTGAGTCCTGAACAGATTAATGCTTTGCCAACAAAATATATTACTCAGCCAAACCAGTTGTATAATGAAAGACTGCCAATATTTATTTACAGAGAAAAAGATAATTCAAAAATTTATATGTTTAATGATGCATCAAATGAAACAATGATTACAAAAATCTGGTTTGAGGACCCAACAATAACTAAATTCCCAATAGTTTATGAAAATAGCGGGGTAAAAATATTCAAGGTAATAAAAGGAAGTGAACCGGCTAAAGCAACAGAAGACTGCAATACATTAGAAACAGAAATAAAGAATTTAATAGAAGAACAAAATTACTGTGAAGAAGATTTAGATTGTGTTATTGATATTGAAACCAGCTGTCCGTTTGGCTGTTATAATTTATTTAACAAGAATGCTGACTTAACTGGAATAAAAGAAAAAATCGATAATTATTATAGTCAATGTGAACAATGTGTTTATGATTGTATGGAACCGCCAACTCAAGAACAATTAATTTGTGTTGAAAACAAATGTGTTGTTGGATGATACAGGAATTAATTAATATTTAAACTATTATTGTACCAATTTATTATTTAAAACAAAAAAACTTTTAATTAATCTTATATTAGAGTGAAAAAAATGTTTTTTGAATTTATTTCAATGTTCTTGGTTTTTTTAGTGAGCTTTGGCGTCACTTTTATTATTACTCCTTTTATAATTAACAGAATGCAATTAAGAAAAATAACCGGAAAAGACATGAATAAATTCAGTAAGCCGGATATAGCTGAAATGGGGGGAATAAGTGTAATTTTTGGTTTTAGTGCAGGAATTATTTCATCAATTTTTATTGCGACTTATTTAAAGTTAATTGAAATTAATTTAACAATTTATTTTGCTGTTTTTATGACAGTATTATTAGTTGGTTTTATTGGTTTGGTTGATGATTTAATTGGATGGAGAAAAGGAATAAGGCAATGGCAGCATGCTTTGTTTCCGATTTTTGCCGCTTTGCCTTTAATGGCTATTTCTGCAGGGGACACTAATATGTCAATTCCGTTTATTGCAATAGTTAATTTAGGAATTTTTTATTCATTAATACTAATCCCTTTAGGGATTACAGGCGCATCAAATGCATTTAATATGCTTGCCGGAATGAATGGATTAGAAACAGGATTAGGGATATTAATTATTTCAACTATTTTATTTTTTGCTTTAATGTCAGGAAATATAGAAGTCATCTTTTTCTTAATTGCAATGCTTGGCGCAATAATTGCTTTTCTTAAATATAATTGGTTTCCGGCAAAAATTTTTCCTGGAGATTCATTAACTTTAATGTTAGGCGCAACAATTGCTGGTTCAGTTATAATTGGAAACATAGAAAAAATCGGGGTAATGCTAATGGCATTGTTTTTTGTTGAATTAGGGTTTAAAGCAAAACATAAATTCCAAAGCCATTGTTTTGGGATTCCAAAAGAAGATGGAACATTAAAACCAAGACCAGAAGGAGGCTCTTTAACACAATGGATTATGAAACAAGGAAATTATACAGAAAAACAGGTTACAGGAATAATTTTAGGAATGCAAGCAGTAATTTGTGTGCTAACAATAGTTTTAATTAATTCAGGGGTATTATGAAATTATGCATTGCCTGCTCTGCAGGCGGACACTTAAGCGAAGTAAAACAATTAGAAGAATACTACAAAAAACATAATCATTTTTTTATTACTTTTAAGAGATTTGATTCAATTGAATTAAACAAAACAAACAAAGTTTATTTTGTAGTTGACCCTAAAAGAAATCTATTTAGTTTTATACATAATTTTATTCAGAGCTTTTTTATTTTATTAAAAGAAAAACCTGATGCAGTTATTTCTACAGGAGCAGGAGTTGCACTTCCTACTTTATTAATTGCAAAATTAATGGGCAAAAAAACTGTTTTTATTGAAAGTTTCTGCAGAATAAACAGCGGTTCTTTTTCCGGAAAAATAGCTTACAGATTTGCCGGCCTTTTTTTGGTCCAATGGAAAGAAAATCTGAAGTTTTTCCCAAAAGCAAAATATGCAGGGGCGGTTTTTTGATTTTAATTATGACAGGAACACATAACCAGGGTTTTGACAGACTGGTTAAGGTTGCTGATGCACTGGCAGGAAAAATAACTGAAAGAATTTTTGTCCAGACAGGGAATTCATTAATTGAACCAAAAAACTGTGAATGGAAAAAGTTTTTAACTCCAATTGAATTAGAAAAAAAAATCAAGGGATGTTCTTTAGTAATAACTCACGGGGGAGCCGGCTCAATAATCAATTCATTAAAAAACAAAAAACCAGTTATTGTGGTTCCAAGAGAAAAAAAATTCAACGAACATGTTAATGACCATCAAATCGAGTTAGCAGAAAAACTTGAAGAAGAAAAAAAAGTTGTGTTATGCAGGAACTTAAATGAATTAATTAATGCAATAAAGAAAGCAAAATCACTGGATAAACCGGAGCAGAACAATAAAGAATTAATTAAGGAAATAGAATTGTTTTTAGGGAATTAAATGAACAAAAAAGTAATTCTTTCATATTTATTGAGCTTAATTCTTTTAGCAGTAATTATTTCAATTATTGATGTAAAAAAAGTTTTTGAACAAATAACAAAAATCGGATTTATTAACTTTGTTTTTTTAAGTGCATTATATTCCACAGGATATATATTCAGGGCATTAAGATGGAAATCCGTTTTAAAGCCAATAACTGATATTTCTTTCAAAGAATCCTTTTTCATTGTAAACACCGGGTTTTTTATTAATGCTTTGCTGCCTGCAAGAACAGGAGAAATTGCAAGAGCATATATTTTGTCAAAGAAAAAAAATTTAGGAAAAATAAAGAGTTTTTCCACTGTGTTGCTTGACAGAATAATTGATGGATTAACTTTATTCTTTTTTTTTGTTTTATCAGTTTTTTTGATTCAGATTCCGGAAGAATTCAAATCAATGCTTTTGATTCCGGCAGTAATTTTTATTTTTGGGTTTTTGTTTTTCCTCAAGCCGAATAAATTCAAGTTTATTGGAAGAATCATCGCAGGATTGTTTCCTTCAATGAAAGAAAAAATAAAGTATTTTTTTAATGAAATAAAAGAAGCAGGCAATATTTTTTATTCAGAAAAAAAGCAGTTAGTTCTGATTATTTTTTATTCTATTTTGATATGGTTAATTGAAATTTTAGTGTTTTATTTTAGTGCACAATTTATCGGCATTGACTTGGGGTTATTTCATGTTTTTTTGTTAATTGTAGTAACTGGTTTTGCAGTAATGATTCCAAGCGGGCCGAATTATATTGGAACATTTGAAGCAGGGTTTGTTATTTTTTTTATTGCTTTTGGGTTAAACCAGAATTCAGCTATTTCACTGGCTGTGTTGATTCATTTAATTGAAACAGTTATCATAATTATTCTTGGATTAATTTCAATGAAAAAACTTAATTTGTCTTTTAAAAACTTTTCTGAAATAAACCTTTCTGGAATAAAAAACAAAATAAAGGTAATTAAATGATAATCAAAGACGATCTGAAAAGAATCAAATGGATTACCGGAATTTTGGTTAATATACCAATTCGCTTGATTGAAACAATTGTAATAATAACCCTTTTTTGGTAATAAATTAAACTTAAATCCTAAATATTGCTGTACGCAAATATAATAGGCGTCTTGGATTTTTCTATTTTAAACCCTTTTTTTTCAAGGAAAGAAATTATCTTTGAAACATAATTTTCATCTGTTCCGGAAAATGCTTCTAACACAATATTTTTTATTTTAGCAAAATTCTTAACCGACTGCAATACTTCCAATTCGGTACCCTCACAATCAATTTTTAAAAGGTCAATTTCCCTGATTTTTTTTTCTTTAATAAACTGATCAAGAGAAATGACATTTACTTCAACGGTTTTGCCTTTTGGGTTCCATTCTCTTAGAAGGCTGTGGCAGCCATCATTATCAGAATTCAAATACAAATTTGTCTTGCCATTGGATTTCCCAACAGCTGCATTAACTGGAATAATTCTTTTTTGAAGACTGTTTAATTCAATATTTTTTCTTAAAAAATTAAAATTTTTTTTAGAGGGTTCAAAAGAATAAATTGTTGCATTAGGAAAACGTTTTGCAAAAAAAAGCGAAGCTGCCCCAATATTTGCACCAACATCGATTATAGTACGAGGATATGAAACAGACACCGCGTATTCTTGCTTAATAAACACTTCATTTAAGATAAACCAGGTCCACCTGCTTCCTGTACCACAGATTTTTAAGCCATTTCGCAGACTCCAGCAGCATTCCTTATTTTTATTCAGCAAACCAAGACCTGAAAAAAAAGCTTTCACAAAATTCTTATAAACAAACGGAACCAACAAAACATATTTTATTTTCCCTATAATTTTCATTAAATAATAATGTATGAAATACTATTTAACTTTTATGGCTAATTATGTTATTTAGATGAAAAAGACAAACAAAAACCTTTTTGAAAAAATTAAATGGATTTCTAGGGGGTTATTAATTTTACTTCTGGTTTGTTCTTTTGCAAACATTACTTCATTTTTCGCTGATTCAAGCAACTATACCAAAACCTTAAAAAGCGTTTTTGCAAAACATATTATAAGAAAACAATTTATATATTAAATAACTTTTACAGGAAATAAAAATGAATATTTTGTCAGGAGCAAAACTCGTTTTATCAAAATTTTCAAAAGAAGCGCTTAGTATAGGAATAAATAGAGGGCTTGCAACCGCGTTAAGCATTCTTAAAATGTCAAAAAATAAGCAGGAAAAACTCTATTGGTTGATGAAAAAAGATCTTGAACAAGCAGACGAAATAAATTCTCCATCGCCACTTTGGAAAATATTAGAAACCCAATTTTTAGACATAATTACAATAAAAGGAATTGAAAACTTTAAAGATGAATATATTAACAGGCATTTTGCAGCTTATGCCCCAAATAATAGGCGAATATACGAAAGCCTAATTTGGCAATATTACCAAAATATTAAAACAAAAGATTCCCTTAATTTGCTTGAGAACCTTGAAGAGCCGCGTATTGGAGGAAAAGGGGACATAGTCCTAATAAACGGAAAAAGATTCACATTAGATTTATTGCAGTCAATTGACGAATTTTATTGTATTTTTGGAGACGGGTTTCTTGATCCAAAAAAGAAACAAATCATTTTAGAGTTTGGTGCAGGATACGGTCGATTGGCTTATGTGATTCTAAAAGCACTGCCAAAAACAACTTATGTTATTCTGGATTTACCAAGCTCACTTCTCATTTCACAATATTACTTACCAAAAACATTGCCTGGAATTAGTTATTCAGGATACAAAGACACACGGTTAATGAACCCTGTTTCACGAAAGGATTTATTAAAAAAAAGGTTGTGGTTTTTTGGGGGATTTAAATTTCCATTCTTTGAAAATGGTTCAGTTGATGTATTTGTTAATATTTACAGTATGCAAGAGATGAAAAAAAATCAAATTAAATGTTTTTTGGATCTGGCTTCAAAAAAAGCTTGTGGGAGAGTGTATTTGAAACAACATTTTGTTGAGGAAAATCCAATAAATTCTGAAAAAATACTGCCTGAAGATTATACACTTGAAAAACAATGGAAAGTCATAAGCATGAAGACGAGTGGCATATATTTACATTCTTTTGAAAAAATTTTTGAGAAAGTCAGTAAATAAAACGTGTTTTTGATTCTTATTTAAATTAACTGCGTCTATTAACAAAAAACAGAAATATGGCAGCACTAAACAATGAAACAAAAATTGAAAACCAATCTACTGCTGAAGAAGAATAATGTAATTCCACAGTAGTTGGTTTTTCTACTTTTATTCTCATTCCAGGGTTGGCATTTTCAATTGGAAGCTCTTTCTCTTGGGCATATGCAAACCAACGCGGGAAATAATTTATTTTCAAAAGGGTGCTTGGTGGCAAAGCATTAATGACAATTTTGGTGTTTTCCATTGAAACTAGAGAACCGTTTTCAACAAGGTTTATTTCTGAATGAGATTTAAACAAAATTGGAAGTTCATTGTTCAAATTTTTCATTCCACAGTTAGTTAAGTAAGATTTTGCTTCATCACTGTTTGCAATCCAATAGTTTATTGCTGTTTTTTCTGCAAGTTCGTTAAATTCTTTACAGTCACGAGAAAAATTGTCAAAATTACTGACTAATAATGTAACTTGTTTGTCAGTAGACCTTAAAGGGACATATATATATTGGTCTACAACACTAAAACCATACAAATAAGAGTAATAAGAAAGAAAAGCACCATCAGCAGGCAAAAGTTCTACTCTCTCATTTTTTGGAATTTTGGAAAAAATTAGCTCAAATTTATTCAAGTCATATTGGTCACTAAATCTAGGTTCAACCCCATATCTTGCAGGGAAAATTAAAAAAGAAGACAAAAGAAAAAGCAAAATTAGAATCCATACATATCTTTCCTTTACCAACTTTTTCTTAACAAGCAAGAATAAAAAAAGAAGTGCTGAAAAAATAAAAAAAACATGATAACTGTGTGCAAATATCATTGAAATTACCGGCAGACCCGACAGAAAAATCTTAACCAATGAAAGAGCAAAAACACAATAAAAAAACTGGAACAAGCGCAGATTAGATTTATGAATTTTTAAAACATAAGAAAAAATACAAATTGCAAACAAAATAAAAGTTAAAACCATGCTGGACAAAAATATTCCGGGGGTATTTATTGCAATTAATCCTTTTGTAGTGAGACTTAACAAAGAATATTCTTGGAATGCTATTGTGGGGAACAGCCAAAAAGCAGACAAACAAAGTGAAGCAACAATTACTAAAAATGCACGCTTAAAGTCTTCTCTGGAAATCGATAAAGCCAAAAAACTAAAAAATAAGAAAATTGTTGGAATTGTGTGTGAGAGAATAGTGAAAAGTGAAAAAAGAACAGAAAAGAAAAGTGATTTTTTGTTAGGATTTTTTACAGAAATAAATTCGTAAAAAAAAGAGAAAGCAAAAATAAAGAAAAACCATCCTGTGAATTCCAAATACCTGTGAAGAAAATTAACAGAAACAGGGTTAAAAACAAAAAAAATTCCGCCCAAAACAAGCAATCTCCAATCAATATCGACAATTTTTTTCAAAGCAACAAATGCAAAAGGGGTTATCAATCTGAACAGTAAAAGTCCTAAAACAAGAGGCAATGTGACTAATCCAAAACCAAGACTTTTAAATATTAATGGAAAAATTAAAGTCAAAGTCTGGGCTATTGTAGTCGGTATTCCCATCCCATAATTATTTATCCATGGTTCAAGAAACGTGTTCATTCTCAAAGCATAACCTGTATAATCAAAAACCAGATCATCAAACGCCTCATTTTTTAAAGTAAGCAAAACAATAAAAAGAAGTAATAGAAAAATTAATACTACCAAAAATTTTTTTTCAATTTTCTCCAACAGTATCACACTTTAAAGCAGTTCCCGAATTTAATAAAAACGAAAACCGTATTTTTGCATTCCGAACCAAAAGCAATTGAACAGTTATTTGTTAATAACATTTGTTATAATAATAGATTTTATCTATTTTTATTTATTGCGGGTCAAACCTTTCTGGCAACCAATTCAAAAGTATCTGGTTTTTTCAAAAAAGAAAATAAGTATGCAAGGATAAAAGAAAAAGGAATGATTATTGGAAGCAAAAGCAGAGTAAAAACAAAATTAACAATATTTTCTAAAGAAGAAAAAGGCGAAATTCTTTTTCTTAAAATGTTATGAAAAAAATTCCATTTAAACCCCAAAAAATTATATAGTGACTGGAAGACCCCAAAAGGATTATGTTCAAAAGAATAATAATTAATTTTTTCCACTTTAAATCCTTGAGAACCCAAAAGTTTTGTTAGAGATTCAGGAGAAAAATGAATCAGGTGCCTTGGCAGATCTAAATGAAACCAGTTCTTTCCAAACAACTTAAAAGAAAAGCTTTCAATGTTTGGAACTGCAATCAATAATTTTCCTTTAGGTTTAAGAATCCTTTTTACTTCCTTTAACTCTAATACAGGATCGGTTAAATGCTCTAAAACATGCCAGTAAGTAATTAAATCAAAAAAATCGTCCTCAAAATTTGCCTGCTTTAAAGGCTTAAAAAGAACTTTTTTTACATTTGAATCCAATTCAGGTTTTACCATTTTGTTAAAGTATTTTTCTGATTCAGATGAAAAATCCAACCCAAAACTTTGCCATCCTTTTTTTGCCATTACATTGACAAAAGAACAGTTACCACAACCAACATCAAGTAATTTTCCTTTAGGCAGGAAAGACAATTTTCTTACCCTGAATTTCTGCAGGAAAAAAACAAGGAAGCCCGGTTTTTCATAATAGTTTGAATCATAAAAGGACTGAATTTGTTTGTGATCTGGAAAAGGAAAAACAAAAACTAAACTGCATTTAGTGCATTTGAATAACTGCATTTTTGAATTTATTTCTGGCACAAATTTTTCAAAAAAAAAACTTGTTTCAGAATTGCATGACAAACAAAAAGGTTTCATAAAAATCAGTTTTTAATTCTTTCATTCATATTATTTTCTCTTTTGCTCTTCATTTAATTTTTCGCTATCTGCTTTCTTTTTTTCCTTTCCCTGATAATCGACTTAAAATTCTTAATGTTTTTCCAATATGCTGTTAGCAACCAATGTACTTTAAAATTTTTTATGCTCTGAAAAAATATTAAAGATAGCCCTGGAATAAATTTTATAAAATCAAAAAAAGTTAAATTATAAAGCATTGCTTTAATTCTGTTTGTTTCGCATAAAATAAATTTATATTTTGATTCAAACTGGGATTCAGTAGTCCTACACGCCAAATGAATTATCGCACTTTTATATGTCTGAACAACTCTATAACCTGAATAATGAGCTCTAAAATTAAAATCTGTTTCTTCTCCATAAATAGGGAAAAAATTTTTTTCGTCCAATAAACCTATATTATCTAAAACTTCCTTCTTTAACAACATTGTTGCTCCACTGACTGTTAAAACATCTTTATCTTTTCTTTCTGGGTCAGGGGCATCATTTTCATAACACCCGACAACCCCTACTTTTGAATCACTTTCAATAATCTTAACTGCCTCAGTCAACCAATTTTTGGTTACAATGGTGTCATTGTTCAGCATAAAAAGATATTTTCCTTTTGCATCGTTAAATCCTAAATTATTTGCGGCCGCAAAACCTATGTTTTGTTTGAGAGAAATTAAAGTAATCCAATCTATTTTTTTGAGTTCTTCAACACTTCCATCGTTACTTCCCTGATCTATCACTATCACTTCATAACTAGAATACGAAGTGCTTTGCTTAATTGATTTCAAACAATTCAAAGTTAAATCTTTTCCATTCCAATTAAGAATTATAATAGAAACGAGAGTTGTCAAATAAACCACTCCAAGAAACTCATTAATAAAAAATAAAACAAATTGCTTTAAAAGGTGTTGGAAAAACAAGTGTTTAAGTTTCAAAAAAAAATCAATAAAAATATGTTTAGTGGTGAAAATTTGAAAGAAAAGAAAAAAAAATATTACGATAAATACAAAAAAATAAATCAAGCCGGAACAGAAGAAGGCATAACAGCCCCAAATAAAATGAAATTAGTTTTAAACATGGCAAAAAATTTATTTAGGAAACAACAAAAAATCAAAATAGCAGATATTGGGGGAACATATTTTTCATTTAAACTATTAAAAAAATATTTTCCAGAAAGCGAAATTTGGACAGCAAATATTGTAAAAGAACAGATGAAAAAATGTGAAAATGCAATCTGTGAAGACATATCTAATGGAATTTCATTAAAATCACAAGATTTTGACTTTGTTTTTTTAGGGGATGTAATTGAACATTTTGTGGAACCAGAACCGCCTATAAAAGAAATAAACAGAATACTAAAAAATAAAGGATACTTTATTTTAACTACTCCAAATTTAGCAAGCCTTGCAAACAGATTTTCACTGTTGTTTGGGTTTGCTCCATCAAATTATCACCCTTCAGAAATAAGGTACGGAACATTGTTTGGAAAAAAACAAAGTTCTTGGCATAAATCAGTTTTTACTGTAAGAGCAATGAAAGAATTCCTTGAATCCTTTGGTTTTGACATAATCTCAAATAAAGGTTTTAGCTACCAAGAAAACAAAATGATTCTCTTAATAGATGGACTACTCCCCACAAACTTTAAAGAAGGAATGGTAATTTTAGCACAAAAAACGACAAAATTAAATAAAAAAGAAAATTAAAAGAATTATTTTAAAAAGTGTTGGAAAAACAAGTGTTTAGGGATAAAAAATGAAAGTGGTTACAGGTGGAGCAGGATTTATTGGAACAAATCTGGCTAAATATTTCCTGAAAAAAGGAGAAAAAGTAGTAATACTGGATAACTTTTCAAGGAAAGGAACAAAAGAAAACAAAGAATACTTGGAAAAAAAATTCAAAAAAAATTTAGAAGTAATTAAATGCGATATAAGAACTGATTCAAACAAAATGGAAAAAATTTTTTCTGAAGCAGACGCAGTATATCATCTGGCTGCACAGGTTGCAGTAACAACTTCAGTTAAAAACCCAAGAGAAGATTTTGAAATTAATGCTTTAGGAACGTTTAATGTACTTGAAGCATTAAGGAAAAGCAAAAACAATGCAACAGTGATTTATTCTTCCACAAACAAAGTTTATGGTGGAATGGAAGACGTAAAAATCACTGAAGGAAATAACAGATATGAATACGAGGAAATTCCTAATGGGATAGAAGAAGACAGGTTTTTAGATTTTTATTCTCCTTATGGATGCAGTAAAGGTTGTGGAGACCAGTATGTAAGGGATTACTCAAGAATTTATGGGCTTAACTCAGTTGTGTTCAGACAGAGTTGTATTTATGGTAAAAGACAGTTTGGGATTGAAGACCAGGGATGGGTTGCATGGTTTACTATTGCTTCAATCCTTGAAAAAAAAATAACCATTTACGGTGACGGAAAGCAAATAAGGGATGTATTGTATGCAGATGATTTAGTTAATGCATTTGATTTAGCAACAAAAGAAATAAAAAAAACAAAAGGAAAAATTTTCAATATTGGTGGAGGGTCGAAAAACACTATGTCATTGCTTGAATTGATTGCTTTTTTGGAAGAGTTCACCGGAAAAAAAATTGAATATGCCTTTGATGAATGGCGGCCAGGAGACCAACCGGTTTATGTTTCAAATATAGAGAAAGCAAAGAAAGTTTTTGGATGGGAACCAAAAATTTCGGCTAAAGAAGGAGTAAAAATCCTTGCAGACTGGGTTAAAGAAAACCAAAAAGAAATTAAGTCATTAAAGCTCTTTTGATTTGGTTATTGTACCAAAAACCCCTTTATAAGCAGAAAATCAATTATATTAATAAAGAGAATTTTATTTAATTTTTTAGCTGATTTTAATGAAAAAAAAGGTTTTGGTTACAGGAGGGGCAGGATTTATCGGTTCATTTATAGTGGACAGACTGATTGAAGAAGGACATGAAGTAAGAATTCTGGATAATTTAGAGGAACAAGTTCATAAAGGAATTAAACCA